>Ga0208128_1000008_pt1 | contig 81994 bp, 72 predicted proteins | sample ETNtaG_35_FD_185758 | JGI IMG/M metagenome (GOLD analysis project Ga0208128, IMG submission 185758) | Marine microbial and viral communities from oxygen minimum zone, Eastern Pacific Ocean - ETNP201306PF51B (SPAdes) (version 2) | ecosystem: Environmental > Aquatic > Marine > Oceanic ... | reverse complement strand
CGCATTTATTATCCCTAAAGTGTTTGGACAACAAATTAAAGCTGGTCACCCTGAATATGCTTTATACGGATTTACTGCTTACTATGTGATCTGTCTTGTGCTTAACTGGTGGTATTACCAGGGGCCCAAAAGAGAATTTGATAACCCATAAGTCTAATCCTAAGTCGGTTAACTTTTGATTTAGACGGGGCCGTAAATTACCCTATTAAATAATATTTGATGCTAGTAAGGATGGGGACAGTTCCATTAAGAAAGCTGAGTTACACTATGGCCGCAGGTGAAGAGGCTGAACCATCGCCTGAAAGGAACCTGGGGTAACTGTGGTGTCCAGTGGATGTCAGCCCTGGCGGCCAGGATGGAAGATCAAGCCGAGAGCCAGGCGCCAGACAGAGTCAAAGAGATGCATGCGCCACTGGTAGAGATCTGGCAGCAGACGCAAACGGCCATGCAGGACTGGTTGTCAGAAGTACCGGCCTGATCTGATCTTCCACTCTCTATTCACTATTCTCACTTCATCCTTCCCTCTTCACCCCTCCCTGCCTCTCTTAAAACTAGTGCAAAACCTGACCTCATTCTTTACCTGATAAATGTAGAGAGAACTTCCCCGGGATCTATTGGTAACACAAACGCTGCAACGCACCTGTTCTCGTCGTACAGAGTACAATTTCTTGCGACTAGACCTAAGCATTTCAAACGCTCTGCCATCTGAGTAATCTAACAACATTAGTGGCTAAACTGCTACTTTAACCCTAGCATATTATCTCTGATGTGGGCCTCGAGACGTTGGTCGGGATGTTTAATTGTCGACGAAGGAGCATTTTGGTAGAATATCCGAAGTTAGAGTCTGTTGAGATCCGATTTCACTGGAAGGCAGGTAATTACCATTTTATCGATATCTCAAATTGAACAATGCTATCAGCAGGAGTATCTGCTGGCTTCCGGTTTAGTATCGGAAGAAGTCTCGGAAAAGACAGAAACTGTATTGTGGTCACTTCTGGAAATGAGACCAGATCAACCGGAGAGTTGGAAAGCTGTGTCACCTCACGCTAGAGTCCAGACTTATAGAAACCTGATTGATGTCACCACCACTGAACCTGGTTTACTAGCTTGTTGTACCGCCGAATTTATGTAGGGCGTGGCACAACTACTGAAAGACTCAGAGATCATAGGACATCATCCCAGTGACATCAACACTATCAATGTCTTGTACTGTTCTTTCAACACCTATTCGCTCACGCAGGCACGGCCAATGTCACTTCCAAACCGAGATTTACTTTTTGCTATCTATGTACCTGCCCGGCCTACGATAAGTGGAGGCATTCAGCCGACTGGAATTCATGGTTCCTCTAAGAAGTGGTGCGGCCTGATGCGGGCCAGAGTTGTGTTACACTACCCACATTCGTCTTCAGCCACATACGTGTTAAAATAGGTGCTATACCACAAATCATCCACCACCTGTTGGAGGAAATATGACTGCTCCTAATCAAGGATCTGATCCGACTAATATCCAGGGATTCGCTGATACCGACTCAACTGAGCGACAAAAAGAGGTCTGGGAACCGGTCTCAGACCGCAAAATCCGTATGGGGATTGCCGGCTATGGTGTCTGTCGTTTCGGGACCGCATTCGGATTCCAACACCATCCCAATGTGGAAGTGGCCGCCGTCTGCGACATTTTCCCCGACCGCTGCGCTGAGTTGGCCGCCGTCTGCAATTGCCAAACCACCTACTCTTCTGTAGAAGAGATGGTCAAAGATCCTTCACTGGAAGCCATTTTTCTGGCTACGAACGCACCCAACCATGCCCGTCACGCCATGTTAAGCCTGAACCACGGCAAACACGTCGGCTGTGCCGTACCCGCTGTCTTCGGTTCGCTGGAGGAGGCCGACCAACTCTACGAAACGGTCAAAAGAACCGGTCTGGAATACATGATGTTCGAAACCTCAGCTTATCATGCGGCCTGTTACGCTATGCGGACAGTCTATGAAGCTGGTGCCTTTGGCAAACTCGTTTATTCGGAAGGTCAGTATTATCACTATTTCCCCACACCGTTAGCCGCCTACCAGGAGTGGCGTACCGGAATTCCGCCGATGTGGTATCCAACACACTCGACCGCTTACTACGTCGCCGTGACAGGAGGGAGTTTCACCGAAGTCTCTTGCCAGGGATTTAGAGGCCAGATACCACAGTTTCAGCCTGACGCCAACCGTTTTCAAAATCCCTTCGATAGCGAGGTGGCCCTATTCCGTACTTCGGAAGGCGGTTCCTCGCGCATGAGCGTTTGCTGGGGAATGCGTGGATCAGGTGGAGAAACCGGTTTGGTACACGGCGAACTGGGGTATATGAACGGAACGGAATTCTACCCGGCAGAAGACCGGCAGAAACTTCCCAATATAGCCAAGCCTCAACTACCGGCCGGTATGAATGCTGGTGGGCATGGTGGCTCACACGGCTATCTGGCCGACGAGTTTGTTACTGCGCTGTTGGAAAATCGGCCACCGTTGATCAACATCGCCTGGTCTCTGAATATGACCGTTCCCGGCATCATCGCCCACCAATCGGCGCTCAAAGATGGAGAACTGCTCAAGGTTCCCCAGTATAATTTCGACTTTCGGTGAACATCAACATCCCGCCGAGGGATAGCCCTACTTGGGCTGTCCCTCCTACCCCAAATAGGAACAGCATAGTATCTCCCTTTACCTAGCACCTTATTATAACAAAGGCTATTCAACACGAAGTAGCCCCTTCGTCCCAACCCTTCGACATGTCCAATCAAGACTCGAAGGGGCGGCCTGATGTCTTGCTAATTGTCTCTGACGATCACGCTAATCCCTGCCATCAGTTGCGGCGGTAGCCAAATGAACCAGGCGCCCAGCATTGATCATATCGGTAACCAGGGCATTTGGTTCAACAACGCTTTTTGTACCAATGCCATCTGTACTCCGGCTCGTGCTTCTATCTTGACGGGAAAATACAGTCACCGCAACAATGTTTATACCTTGGGTGATGTCATCGATCAAACCGAACAACCAATACGACCTCAGTATTTACGCCGTACCGGTTACCAAACGGCTGTAGTGAGAAGATAGCATCTGGAACTGAGGGAAAAGAATAAACCGGATGGATTTGATTACTGGTCCGTTTTTGCCGGTCAGTGGCCAGTGTTCAGTTTCTCCTATTTCCGCTCCTGATTTTCACCTGGCGCCCTGCCATATCTTCATTACTATTTTCCAACCCAACTGGCCCAAATAACCCTCCGTCTAAAACTTACCTCCCCAATGGCTGTTTTTTGACCTGTGCTAAACGGTATCAGAGAGAGGCCGAAGACAGGAGTAATTAAATTAACTAGGGAGATTATTGCAGCTATATGTTGCACTTAGTAGTTGAATCCAAGTCTTTATCAGAAACTCACAATGGACATTAGATACATCCAAGATACGTTGCTAGTACCATTGTAAAGTATTGGTTGATTATTGTTATCTTTTCCTTTGTTATATCTAAACTTCCCGGCATGAACATGGAATAGCCACCAATAAATTTCACGTTATCGTCATATCGATGATTCCAACCTTCAGTTTACTCAAAGAGCTTTAACCCCCTTCATATTAGTTACGGTTTAGTTACAGTTAAGTTGTATTTACCAGCGATCTACCATATAACTTAACTATTCACGCCTTCTTCTCGCTGCCAACGTTCGAGCGGATGATCCCGTGGCGTCAGCGGAGCGTAAACCCTCTCCTGACGCCGGTGCGATTCCCAGGTCAGGTTGATCATCTCCATACTGGCTACTCCGCCTCGGCCGCTGGCGGCCGGATCACGATCCTCCTCAATAGCGGCGATTAGATCCCTGAGCATCAGTCGCTGGAGAAACAACCGGCCTCTATTCTCATGTGGTTGACCTCGCTCGTCGTTATCCTCTTCTTCTATGTGCACCTGTTCCCATCCCTGTTGGGGGAGGTGATGCTGACCGCGGTGAATAAACATTGCGGTACCGACGCTCTCGCGCAGGGCGATGTGGCCTTGGGTACCGATGAGGTCGATGCCGTAACCTCTGTCATCTCCCGGTGTTTCAGCCCGGAAATCGGCTTCGGCGTGGACGCCGCTCTTGAAGCGGAAGGAGGCGAAGCCGCGTTCTCCCAGCACCAGACCGTCATTCTGATCCCTGGGGTTTATCTCCCGCGCGTCCTTGATGTCATAGACGGTAGATTCTCGACCGTCAAGCTGGAGCAGGTGGGCGTGCGCCCACTCCACGTCACCGGCGAAGAGTCGCATCCAGTCGAAGAGGTGAGTGCCCATCGCCATAAGGGCGTTGCCGGACTTGCGCCCGCCCTTATCGGCAGCCCGGAGACGGATGAGTTGGCCGATCTCTCCCTGCTGAATCAGGTTGAGGGCATAGGCGTTGTAGAGACTGGCACGCTTGATGTGGTTGATGGCCAGTTTGACCTTATGCTGGTCACAGACCTGGACCATTTCGTCGGCCTGAACCAAGTCGCGAGCCATCGGTTTTTCGCAGAATATGTGGATGCCGCGCCGGGCCGCAGCCAGAGTTGGAGCGTAGTGTAAAGGCGACTGGGTGGCGTTGATCACGATGTCGGGCTCTAGTTGATCAAACATCTTCTCGTAGCTGTCGAAGACGGCGTCTACCTTGAAACGTTCCTTCCAGGAACAGGCGCGTCCGACATCGACCTCGGCTCCGCCAACCAGTTGGCAGTCGTCTTCTGCTTGAACGGCTAGGGCGTGGTTGTTACCCATACCACCTAGGCCGATGATGGCAACGCGGTAAATTTTCATGCTACCCTCCTCACAATTTCGTGAACGAAAGAAATAATATAATTTTACTTAAGTTACTCAACAGATAATCGAGTTCCCCGGAGCAGGTGAAGTTGACGCATCTTTTTGGCGATCCGGCATAACCGCGGTAGAGGAAGGAGAAAAGTATGGCCAGCGATTGTTTCTTGGTTGGAGAGGCTGCTCTCTCCAACATTATCTTTCATTCTGTCAAGAATCGGAAGTGATTTTGTAAACTTTGAGGATTAAAACCGCCTAGAGTTTTCAACTGCCTGTTGATCTTCGTGAAAATAGGATCGCGAGGCACTTTTGGCGAGTAGTGGATATATCTTTGGGTGTTTAATGACATTTAAGGTCCCTAAAACATTGAATCGCTTTCGTCCGGCCGGGGCTTGGATGAAAATTCGAGTCGACGACCCAAGAAAACCAAGAAATGGTGACGGCACGAAATGGGCGGCATTGACAAAAAAGATGGCTCTGTCACCAGTTATGGTTTCCTCCAAAGGTGGCTGCAACTCTTTTTTTAATCGGCCTTAGCTGGAATGGTCTCCACTTTGTAACATTTGAGACCAATCGACTTTAGAAAGAGTCGAATACCATTTTGACGGCGCGTGATCCCGGTCAATTCTTTGATTTTGGCTGTTGCTTGTTTAATAGTAGTAGTTGGGTATTGGCCAAAATAATCGAACCGAGTTTGGTGAGGGGCTATTAATTCACTTGGTTGCTGGTCAAAATAACAATTTTTAATGCTTCGATTCCACCTTCGAGATATTGAGGCAGGTAAGCGGGTAGAGTATTGAGTGAAGTGGAGATTAAAGGTGAAATTTCACCATAGGACAGCCCCTGGCTTTTGGGCCAAAGTGCTTCCATTTTCTTCTGAACTCTGGGATGAGGGTGATGATAAGGCTCATCATCGAGAGCTTTGATCTCTTCTTCGGTGAACGGTATCCGAATCAGACCAATTTCTCCACATTAGAAAGAGGTCTATTGAAGTCAGACCAACAGGGACATGCCAAGATCATACCCGACTTTCGTTGCGTTTTAACGCGCAATTTGATGCGTTGTTAAGTATATAGTAGTCCTACCCTCTTGACTCAGCTTGCCCTCAAAACTTGGTAGCGAAGTGGCCTAACCTGGGAAATAGATGGGGTAAATTGCTAGAACCCGAGGGAACCCGAGGGGAAGTTCTGGTGCTGATCTTCACCCCGAACTAGGATGGATTGCCATCGTCGCCCCATCGAATTTTCCTCCACCTGCTTGACATATGGAGGAACGTAACGCAGAGTTAGGCCACAACGTCGCTTGCGAGATTGATTGGGAAGGCTACCGTGAATCAAATGCCCATGATGAATCGAAATCTGTCCAGCCTTTAAGACTATATCGACGGCACTATTTTCGGCCGTTTCATTAACAGAAATTTCTTGATTTATGCTGAGGAGGTTTCCTTCCTGGTCAGATTTACCGTGTGCTATAATGCCAGCTTGATGTGTCCCTGGTATTACCTGCATACACCCATTTTCGATGTTGCTGTCGTCAATGGCATACCAAGCCGTAATCGCCAGCGACGGTTCTAATCCCCAGTAAGTAATGTCCTGATGCCAAGCCACAAACTTGTTTTGCGGGCCGTATTTGCAGAAGAAGTGGGTGGCTAACAACAAAATGTCAGGACCGATAAGCTGTTCGATAGCATCAAGTATCTTCGGATGCTTGGCAATCTGCCAAATAAAGTCGTGGGTTAGATGCCAGTCCACCAGACCGACCTGGCATTTTTCTTGTCCCTCTTGGGCCTCCAGCACATCAAAATGGTGATGAAATGTTTCCACTTCATCTCGGTCTGAAATCGTTATCCCCGCAAGATACCCATTACTTTGATAATCCTGCATCTGTTTTTCCGATAGCAACATACTTGTTAGCCTCTCTTCGAGTAGTTAGTCACGACACACGTTCGTCGCAACGTCGTAAGTTTGAGATAGAGGAGAGCGAGGACATGTTCTTCACCTCCTGATTCTAATCAGTGCTGACTTTTGTTTGAACCAGTGGTTTTGTCAGAGAAACAGCATCATCTGGTAGTTGAAGTAGGAGTTGACGGATAGTTCTATTCTGAGTTGGGTGGACAAAATCAGGTTGGATTTCGGAGAAGGGCTCAAGAACAAATCGGCGATGGATCATTTCCGGGTGAGGAATAGTTAGTTGGGGGTGCTCCAAGACCAGATCTCCATAAATCAGAATATCGAGGTCGATTTCTCGTGGTCCCCATCGTCTCCGCTTTTTCCGTCCGACCTGTATTTCAATATGCTTGATAGTCTGTAGAAGGTCAAAAGGGGAAAGAGCAGTTTCGATCTTAACTACTCCGTTTAAAAATTGAGGCTGATCGGCCCATCCGATGGGACTTGTTTCGATGATTGACGAAATCGAATCGATCCGGATCTGATTTTCTGTATCGAGTTGGGCTAGTGCCTGATCGATATGACCTTGACGATTCCCAACATTAGAACCTAACCCGAGAAAAACTTCAATTGGTGAACTCTCGAACAACGATCGTCGTATTGTGGCCACCAAATCCGAACGCATTGGACAGAGCCGTTTTAACTTCGGTAGCTCGCCCTTCGTTTGGCACATAGTCGAGATCACAGGCTGGATCTGGGTCGATCAAATTAATCGTGGGTGGAATAAAGCTATGCTGGATGGCACCGATGGTAGCAATAAGTTCAACGGCTCCAGCTGCACCCAATAGGTGACCTGTCATCGACTTGGTCGAGCTAATAGGGATTTGGTAAGCTTGGTCAGTGAACAAGCGTTTAATAGCTTCTGTTTCGGCCGGGTCACCGGCTGGTGTCGAGGTGCCATGAGCATTGATATAATCGACCTCGGCCAACTCGATCTGAGCATCTTGTAAGGCAAATTCCATTGCTTTGGCCGCCCCTTCACCATCCGAAATTGGATGTACCATGTCGTGTGCATCCGCCGTCATGCCATAACCGATGACCTCGGCACATATCTTTGCCTTCCGGTTAAGTGCATGCTCCAGTGATTCCAGTACCACGACACCGGCTCCTTCGCCCATCACAAAACCGTCCCGATCTTTATCGAACGGTCGGCTGGCGTGCTTTGGATCATCGTTCCGAGTCGACATAGCACGCATGGAACAGAAGCCTGCAAATCCTAAAGGCGTAACAGCTGCTTCTGTCCCACCGGTGAACATGACGTCAGCGTCCCCCCGCTGAATGATCTTAAAAGATTCACCAATTGCATTATTAGAGGTGGCACAAGCGGTAACAGAAGCGAAACTCGGACCTTTGGCGTTCAACCGCATTGAAACACGCCCCGAAGCCATGTTAATAATTTCAAACGGGACAAAGAACGGGCTAACACGTTTGGGCCCCTTCTCAATCAATAAACGGGCGTTTTCCTCCATCACACAAATCCCGCCAATGCCGGAGCCGATGCCAACACCAACCCGATAGGGATCTACTGATTCCAGATTTAAACTAGAATCCTGGTGTGCCATGATAGCACTAGCTAAGGCATACTGGATAAATAGCGGTAGTCGTTTAACCTCTTTCTTAGGCAGGTAATCCTCGGCTATAAAGCCACGAACCTCCCCTCCAATCCGCGTACGAAAGTCAGTTGTATCAAAATGGGTGATATAGTCAATTCCGCTTTTCCCAGATGAGATGGACGACCAAAACGCGTCGAAATTGTTGCCTACCCCCGAAACAACCCCCATGCCGGTAACAACAACTCTTTTCACAATATCACCTCTTGCTGTTTAACAACCGAGCGAACGCACCGCACTCGTTGGCGTCAACCGAAACTGGACATCCTCGACTTAATCGGGGATACGCGACTTTTACACCTTTGGTGGGTATGAACATTTGGCCGGTCAAAAGTATCTCAGATCTATTGACTACTTAGAAAATCGATCGCATCCTGAACTGTTCGGATGTTCTCTGCTTCTTCGTCCGGGATTTCAACACCTAACTCTTCTTCTAACGCCATAATAAGTTCAACTGTGTCTAACGAATCAGCACCTAGATCATCCATAAAAGATGCTTCTGGAACAATTTGTGCTGTGTCAATTTGCAGTTGTTCTGCGATAATCTCAATTAGTCGATTTTGATCGATTGCCATTTTGTCTGCCTCGTATTGTCAGTAAATTAGAGAAAAGGCGTATAGAACCTTTCCTCGCTTGAACAGGTTTCTATCAACCCGTTATTATTAATGTTAATTAACCATTCATGGCCATACCACCATTGACGTGGATAACCTGGCCAGTAATATACCCAGATCCAGAAGATCCTAAAAAAAATGTTGCGTCTGCTATATCTTCGGGAGCGCCTAATCGACCTAGCGGTATTAGCTCCAGCATCCGTTCCTGGTCGGACTCAGAGAGTTGAGCCGTCATATCAGTGGTGATAAATCCGGGGGCGATTACGTTAGCGGTGATACCACGACTTGCAACCTCTTTGGCTACCGATTTAGTAAATCCGATTATACCAGCTTTGGAAGCTGAGTAGTTGGCCTGCCCCGCATTACCGATTGTTCCAACAATCGAAGAGATATTGATAATCCGACCACTCTTTTGCCGAATCATAGGACGAATAACTGATCGGGTACAGTAGAAGGTCCCAGTCAGGTTCGTTTGAATTACACGATCCCAATCGTCATCTTTCATCCGCATTAGTAATGTATCTTGCGTGATTCCCGCATTATTGACCAGAATATCAATCTTAGAAAACTGATCCAGCGTAAAAGCAACCAGTGCATCTACGTCGTCTCTATTTGAGATGTCAGCAACCATGGCTTTGACCTGAAACCCCTCTGCAGTTAACTCCTGTGCTACCGACTGAATCGTATCTTCGGAACGCCCGCAAACTACTACACCGGCACCCGCTTGACAAAAACGACGGGCAATTGCCAATCCAATACCACGCGAGGCTCCGGTAACAAGAGCAACCCGATTCTCAAGACTCATAGCTGTTTCTATGTTGGACATGCTCTCTAGCTTAATTGGGAATCTCAATTCAAAAGTGAGGCGATATTGGTACAGGTTGTATCATTAAAAGTTCGACCAATCAATCCGGCTAATGTATTACCTGTACCGACTTCGACAAAGTTATGGATTCCTCGATTATAGATAGATCGCATCGATTGTTCCCACAAAACAGGGCGTGTTATCTGTTCCGTTAGCAGATGTTGAACCTCATCTCCAGCGGTTACAAAATCGCCTGTTACATTAGCCACCAGATCAATTTTAGGATCTTCAAATTGGAATTCGGTAATCAAGTTGGCGAATTTTTCTTGTGCCGGTTGCATCAGCGATGAATGAAATGCTCCACTAACTTTTAATAGGATGGCACGTTTTGCCCCCGCCGATTTGGCTTCACCAGTAACCTGTTTTACGGCCTCTGCTGATCCTGAAATAATCAATTGCCCCGGACAGTTATAGTTAGCAATCTGTACTACTCCGGCGTCTGTACTGTTTCCTGTGCGCTTTTGGGAGACAACCTGTTGGCAAATCTGTTGAAGTAGATCCACTTCAAGATCCAGTATCGCCGCCATTGATCCTGGTGCCTGTTGTCCTGCGTTCGCCATTAAGCGAGAACGGTGACCAACCAACAGAAGCCCATCTACAAATGAAAGTACACCTGAAGCAACCAACGCCGAATATTCGCCTAAACTATGACCTGCAACCACTGTTGCAGTAAACTCTTGCTGTTGGGCTACTCGCAGAGCTGCAACGCTGGTGGCAAAGATCGCCAGTTGCGTGTTTTCCGTCTGTGTTAGTAAGCTGATCGGTCCTTCAAAGCAGATCTGGCTGATTGATCGTCCCAGCGTCTCATCTGCTTCTAAAAAGGTCGCTTTGGCTTCAGCATAAGTTTGGTATAGTTCCAAGCCCATACCTACCTTCTGCGATCCTTGCCCCGGGAAAACGAAAGCCGTTTGCGCCTTCATAACACGCAATTAGGTCAGAAATACAAGTAGGCAGCAAAGATACCAACTCATATCTTAATGATAGATGCTCCCCATGTCAAGCCGGCACCAAAGGTAACCATCAGTACCAGATCACCGTTTTTAATCCGCCCGGAACGAATGGCTTCATCCAGGGCAATAATCACGGTTGCCGCTGAAGTATTACCGTATCGATCTACATTTATGTAGACTTTATCTGCTGAAACTCCAATCCGCTCGCCAACAGCCTCAATAATTCTCAAGTTAGCTTGATGCGGAATTACCAAGTCTATATCATTGACCGTCAGACCTGCCATCTCCAAGGTATGCAAGGCTGCTTCAGGCATGATACGCACACCAAATTTAAAGACCTCTCGACCTCTCATTTTGACTTTGTGCAACTTCTGGTCGATATTATCTCCGGTTAGTGGTAAAGCTGACCCACCAGCAGGAACACCCAGCAGATCCGGGTCGGCGTAAACACCATCCGAACCGCAGTAGGAGGTGATAATTCCCCGGTCAGTTTCGGATGCTTGCAATACTGCGGCTCCGGCTCCGTCGCCAAATAAAATACAGGTGCCTCGATCGGTCCAATCGACGATACGACTAAAAGTCTCTGCACCAACCACCAGTGCGGTTCTGTACTTACCAGACCGAATCATCCCATCGGCTAGATCTAGTCCATAGATAAATCCCGAGCAAGCGGCGGACAAGTCGAAGGCATAAGCATTTTTAGCACCAATCTCGCGTTGCACAATACAAGCGGTTGAGGGGAAAACTGAATCTGGAGTGGCAGTACCAACTATGATTAGATCGATATCAAGCGGGTCAATTTGGGCGGTTTTGATCGCTCGGCGAGCGGCTCTAGTACCCAAGTCGGAGGTTGCAATCCCCTTCTCGGCGATACGTCGCTCGATAATTCCAGTTCGTTGGCGAATCCATTCATCGCTGGTCTCAACCATCTGTTCAAGATCCAAATTGGTCAATACCTTCTCCGGCAAGTAAGACCCGGTTCCGGTAATTGCGACACGAGTTACAGATTTTTGTGACATGGGCATAGTGTTAGTCACCGACTCTCTGCATTGGACATTTTAGGTCTCGTCATCTTTTTTGAACTGAATTCCTTTATAGTATCCACAACTTGGACATAAACTGTGTGATCGGCGCAACTCACCGCAATTGCTACATTCTGTCAATGTTCGTTGGCGCAGAGCCTGGTGACTTCGCCTCATCCGCTTTTTTGATTTTGATATTTTTCTTTTTGGTAGTGCCATTCGTCAGACTCCTACTATGCGTAACACGTTTAAGTTACTTTTCTTGGCTATTGGATGATTGTAACATATTCTGCAGACCTCCAAGGGGGGAGGCTTCAGTTAAATCCGTTTGACAGAAACAATTTTGATCATTCAAGTTGGTGCCACAAGAGGAACATAACCCCTGGCAATCGTGTTGGCATAATGGCCAACACGGTACCTCCAAGACAATCGACTGTTGAGCATCTTCGGTCAGATCAACTACTTCCCCGTCGATCGACCGATTAGTTAGATCATCGTTCTCCGCTGAATGAACCGTTGGCGAAAAGCGAAGGCTGAAGGTCGTTTTGAGGTCTGAGACAAAGGGATCAATGCACCGTCGGCAAGTCATTCTAACAGAGGTCCACAGTTCACCTTTAAAAAACAGATCTTCAGTTAATCGAAAGAACTCAATCCGTCCCTCAATTGGTTGCTCAAATCCTACCTCTGATAGATCTAGACCTATCTCGGATGCTCCAAACTTGACGTGACGAACAATGGATTCTCCGATACCAATGGCACCTTTGGAGAATTCTAGGTCTTTCATGAGACCGACCGCCCCAAGTCGAAACTATCGTGAACCACTTGAACCGCTTTTTCTGTCTGTAACTGGTTTATCACACAAGAGATTTTAATTTCCGAAGTGCTAATCATCTGAATATTGATATTCTCAATTGCTAAAGCGGAGAACATTTTGGCAGCGATCCCGACATGACTGACCATGCCAATACCGACGACCGAAACTTTGGAAATATTGCTGTCGGTTTCGACGGTCGCAATCTTGATTTGCCTTCGAACCTTTTCTATGATGTCGACCGTCGAAGAAAGGTCTTTCTCTGACACAGTAAATGATAGATCTGCGGTTCCATCATGGCCAATATTCTGGATAATCATATCGATGTTAATTTTCTGTTCGGCAACGGCTTGAAAAACCTTTGCCGCTACACCGGGCTTGTCTTCGATACCGATTAAAGAGATTTTAGCTTGATCTGTATTTGAGGTAACGCCACTGACGACAACTCGCTCCATCATCTCGCTTTCCTTTACAATAATTGTTCCTTCACCTTGGTGGAAACTAGACCTGACCGCCAGTGGCACCTCGAATTTTTGGGCGAGTTCCACTGATCGGGAATGTAACACTTTAGCCCCTAAACCAGCCATTTCCAACATTTCTTCGTGTGTGATCTGGTTCAGCTTTCTAGCATTCTTGACTATCCGGGGGTCTGCTGTAAAAATACCGTCCACGTCAGTGTAGATCTCACACCGTTCTGCGCCAAGGCTAGCTGCAACGGCTACTGCTGTGGTATCGGAGGCACCTCGACCCAGCGTGGTAATTTCATCGTCGATTGTCACACCTTGGAAGCCGGCTAAAATAACAACTTTCCCCAGATCAAGTTCTGTTAAAATACGCGCATTGTTGATACTGACAATTCGTGCGTTACTGTAAAAGCCGTCGGTCAGAATCCCAACCTGGTTTCCGGTCAGCGAAATTGCTTCGTAACCTAATTCCGACACCGCCATGGCCAAAAGCGCAATCGAAACTTGTTCGCCAGTTGAAAGGAGGACATCCAATTCCCGCTCTGGTGGAGAGATCGAGATTTCTTCAGCTAAGGCAATCAATCGATCGGTACTCCCACCCATAGCGGAAACAACAACCACGACCTGATGTCCTAATTCAATTGTCCTTATAATCCGCTTGGCAACGTTCTTAATTTTGGTTGTATCGCCAACTGAGGTGCCACCGAATTTTTTGACGATAACGGTCATATTCTATTCTTCCTATCTATTTTCACCAAAAGCCTTCGAAGCGAAGGTAAATAGATAGTTGACTTAAGTCTTAAGCACACGAATCTATGTATTGTAAGTACTGGTTATTTAAGTACTGGCAAAATCGAGTTCTTCGATTCTAATTAGGATACTATCCCCACTGACAATCTCCAGTTGGTTGATCAGTTGTCGCGCCTGAATCATATTTTTTTCCAATGCCTGATGCGTAATGATAACCAGCGAAACAGTATCTGCGCCATGCGAGTCTTTTTGGATGACTGCCGCAATTCCGATGTCACATTGACCTAGTACCTTTCCAATTTGAGCTAATACACCCGGACGATCACGAACGATGAGATGTAGATAGTAACGTGTTTCGACTTCGGCGATCGAACTAACAACCCCCTGAACTAATTCGTTAGCAATCCAACCTTTCGGCAGGGAATTAACAACGCCTGTCGATGCTGATCTTCCAGCTTCGACAATATCAGCTACCACAGCACTGGCCGTTGGCATCCCTCCGGCCCCCCGTCCGTAAAACAGCGTCGGCCCAACGGCATCACCAACTACGCAAACGGCATTAAAGGCGTCGCTAACATTAGCCAAAATACTTTTTTCTGGAATTAGTGTTGGATGGACTCGTGCCTCTATTCCGCTGGCTGTCTTTTTGGTAATGGCTAACAGTTTAATGACATAGCCGAATTCCTGCGCATATTGAATCTCTCTGTCGGTAATCTGGGTGATACCTTCAACATGAATTCTTTCAAACGGTAGATAGACGTTATAAGCCAGAGAAGATAAGATTGCTAGCTTATGTGCGGCATCAATTCCTTCGATGTCGAGCGTCGGATCTGACTCAGCATACCCCTTCTCTTGAGCCGCCGACAGCGCGATCTCAAAACTGGTCATCTGTTCGTGCATCTGCGTCAGAATATAGTTGCAGGTGCCATTAACAATACCGTAGACCGCCTGAATCTGGTTGCCGGGGAAGCTATCGGTTAGAGCCTTTATGATCGGAATTCCACCGGCAGTACTGGCTTCGAAGCCGAGGCCTACACCATGTTTGTCGGCGAGTTGGAAGAGTTCAATACCTCGTTCTGCCAGTAATGCTTTGTTGGCAGTTACCACATGCTTCCCATTTCGAATGGCTTGTATGATGAGTTGGTAGGCTTGGTCAATACCACCGATGAGTTCGACGATAATATCAATTTGGGGGTTTTCGATCACTTCAGCCGGGTTGGTTGTCAAACAGTTTTCGGGTAGATTTACACCTTCCCGATGGGCAGGTAAGGTTCGTTTCACTACCTTGGTTAAGTTGAGACGAACGCCAGAGTTTTGAAAAATCTGTTCTTGGTGGTTGAGAAGGATCTTTGAAACGCTAGTACCGACTGTTCCCCAACCCAGCAAACCAACATTAACTTCAGATTTCGCCACTAAAAATAACTCCACGCAAACTCTGCTACACCAAACATAACACGACCTCAACCTTTGCCACTGCGATGGGAAACGAAATCAGTAGTTGTGCTGGAAAGATCTTTGCAAGTCGGTAGGAGCTGATGAGCGTCGATTGCAACCCCCCAACCAGGTGGGACAAAGCTTAACAATTCCGCACGGTTAGTAAGGTTGCAACCATAAAAAATCGGGGCGACTGGATTCGAACCAGCGACCTCTTGAACCCCATTCAAGTGCGCTAGCCGGACTGCGCTACGCCCCGTTTTAAACCGAGCTAAATGATAGCATCGAGGCCTCAACCTGTCAAGACAAAAACCGAATCTCATTTGGGGCAACTAGGGGTCAAGTTCGAATCTGCCCATCACCGTAGATGATATACTTATAGCTGGTCAATCCTTCTAACCCCATTGGCCCCCGACAGTGCAGCTTCTGAGTGCTGATCCCAACTTCAGCACCTAAACCAAACTCGTAACCGTCCGTAAAACGTGTACTAGCGTTAACATAAACAGCAGCTGAGTCCACCATTTTTAGAAACTTTTGTGCACTGGCATAATTGTCGGTGACAATAGCATCCGAATGGTGCGAGCCGTAACGTTCAATATGATCTACAGCCTGCTCAAAATCATCTACCACTCGAATTGATAAAATTTTATCTAAGTACTCGGTTCGCCAATCTTCTTCCGTGACAGGTGAAATATCAGCACAAATAGATCTACTCAGCTCACAACCACGCAGTTCGACCTCTAGCTGACTAAGTGAAGATTGAATGATGGGTAAAAAGTCATCCGCAATTTTTCGGTGGACCAGCAAGGTCTCCATCGCATTGCAAACGGCCACATACTGTGTTTTAGCATTGACAGCAATCTCGGTCGCCATCTCCAAATCTGCATCCTGATCGACAAAAATATGACAGATCCCATCTGCATGACCAACCACCGGGATGTCGGAGGTTTTCATGATATAACGAATAAACTCCTGGCTCCCACGTGGCACAATCAAATCGATCTGATCGTGTGCTCCAATCATGGAATGAACTGCTTTTCGATCGGTAATTTCAACAAATTGGATCGCCTCAGCTAACTCGAACGTTGCGGCCGACTTTTGTAGAATCTCGGCAATTGCACTGTTAGATGCAATTGCTTCCGACCCACCCCTGAGAATCACACCATTACCCGATTTTAAGCATAAAGCCACCACTTCAACTGTCACATTAGGCCGGGATTCATAGATCACACCCACCACGCCTAGTGGTACCCGAACCACACCGATCCGCAAGCCGTTGGGGCGCTCCCACATCCTCGAAACTTCACCAATCGGCTCAGGGAGAGCGGCAACTTGTCGTAGATTATCGGCCATAACCTCAATCTTTTGCTGATCTAGCTCTAACCGTTTCATCAGAGGTTGCGCCAAATCGGTGCGTTCCCCATTTTCTAGATCAATCTGATTAGCGGTCAAGATCTGCTCTCTCTGTTCCCAGATCGCTTCTGCCATTGTTTCTAATGCATTATTCCGAATTTCAGAAGAGAGATTCGATAACTTCCTCATTCCAGCTCTAGCTAATCTGGCTTTGCCAATCACCATCTCATCGATTGTCTGTTTATTCATCTTATTTATCGATTTTATCTTCTATCTTTGTTTGAGGTCAAAGCTAAGCTAGAGAGTTGGAAAAACGCTTGGCTGTTGCAATACTCTGGTTGATCCGCACTTGGCGAAAATGCGAACATACGAACTGTTCTCGTCAGCCCCCAATTCCCAAATATGTCGCTCGCAATTCTCTTCTGCAGAGGTTGCCAAAAGCGGAAAGGTTGTCCCAATCACGGTCTAAAACAAAAAGTGGTGTTAGCATCAGATAGTGGAGCTTGTCGTTACAGACAGGATATGGTTACACTTGGCTTTTCAAAACTGCTCGGCGAACCGCATATCATTTTCCAGCATTAGCCTCAGGTCAGTAATGCCAAACTTGATCATGGCGATACGGTCAACTCCCATACCGAAGGCAAATCCAGTATATTGTTCTGGATCATAGCCAACACTCCGAAACACATTGGGGTCTACCGCCCCCGCCCCAAGGATCTCGATCCAACTTGTTCCAGAACAGGTACGACATCCTTTTTGGCAAAAAGGACAAGAGATATCGACTTCTGCTGAAGGTTCGGTAAAGGGAAAGAAGTGAGGGCGAAATCGCACCTCAGTTTGCTGGCCAAACATTTGACGTGCGAAAGAATACAACACGCCCTTGAGTTCACTGAAAGAGACATTTCGATCCACTAGCAACCCTTCAACTTGATGGAACATCGGCGTGTGAGAAATATCGTAATCTCGACGATAAACACGGCCAGGGGCGATAATTCGGATCGGCGGCTGTTGCTTCTCCATAACCCGGATTTGGACAGGAGAGGTGTGGGTTCGCAAAACCACCCCTTCACTGATGTAGAAGGTATCCTGAAGGTCTCGGGCTGGATGCTCTGGCGGTGTGTTTAGGGCATCGAAATTGTAGTATTCCAGTTCCACCTCTGGCCCTTCGGCTACCTGAAATCCCATGCCATGAAAAATGTAGGTTATGATCTCCAGAGTTTGAGTAATCGGATGTTTTTTCCCTACCTGAGCCGAACGGCCAGGTAACGTAATATCGATCTGCTCAGCCAACAACTGTTGTTCCCTTTTTTGCTGAGCAAGATCAGTAGCTACGCTTTCAATCGTCTCCATCAGTTGGGTGCGAATCTGGTTGGAGAGCTTACCAATAGCCGGACGTTCCTCTGGTAACAGTTTCCCCATCCCTCGCATGGCCGTTGTATACTCACCTTTTCGCCCGAAATATCTGACGCGAATCTCCTCTAGTTCCACCTGATTAGTAATATTTTCGAGTGCTTCTAGCGCCGCAGTACGAATCTGCTGCAGTCGGTCAGCAAGTTGGTTCATGAAATTTGAATTCCTGTCAGTAAAATGCTGTCTGAAATTGATGGCTTTGAGCGATTACGTCGGGCTGATTTTAGCATAAGGCCAAAGCTAAAGTCAATTGGTGCCAAACAATCTAACGAGTCAAGATCTACCCCTTTCAATTCTTTATTGTCTTCTCCAGGAGACCGATTTTCCTTTTGAAATGCACGAGTGGTTGTGCCATAATAATGAAAGTTAGAAATTAGCAAACAAAGCTGAGAATAAAGTAGAGAGAGTATTAAACGATGTTGAGTGCAGAACAGGTCGAATTTTACCGACAAAACGGCTACCTCAAAGTAGAATCGCTATTTACGGCCGATGAAATAGAAGAACTCGGATCTGAGATGGTTCGTGTCATTGAAAACTGGGGTAGCGAAACCATTGGTTGGCAAGGTCCTTGGCGAGATCGATACTTGGTCGAAGAAGAACGACTAAATACTAAAGCCGTTTTCATGCATAACCCGCATTTTTATTCCTCGGCTTGGGGGCGGGTGATTTTCCATCAACGATTGGTGGGGGCGGTTCAGGATCTCATCGGTGAAAGCGTGCAGTGGCATCATACAGTTCTTCACGCCAAACCACCCGAACTTGGCACGCCATTTCCCATGCACCAAGATTATCCTTTTTATCCGCACGATGGATTGGATTTTGTCGACTGCTTAGTTCATTTAGACGATACGCCATTTGAGAGCGGTTGTTTGGAGGTCGTACCCGGTAGTCATCACGCCGGTCCCTTGGAACATATTACTGGATCTGATACTGCACCCCATTTGCCCATAGACCAGTATCATCCCGATTTCATTGAAACTGTCAAGATTCCAGCCCTGGCGGGTGATGTCATCTTCTTCAGTTATTGTGCCATTCATTGGTCGGACTGCAATCGAACCGACCAGTGGCGTAAGTCGATCCGATTTGGCTACCATACCCCTGACATGCGTCCCATCAATCACGATCCTGAAGCCCCCTATAACAATATCGTGGTCGGCGGTTTCAAAAGTAACCGCTCATCTAGCTCGAACTAGAAAGGTCAGTTATCGATAGGCTCCCAACTTTTGCTATCCCACGATTGTTGAATAGCGGATTGAACTCGAGCTACGGCGACGGCTTCCTCAAAACCGGGTTGGTTAGGTTGATTGTTTTGGATCGATTTTAGAAATTGGTAGGCCTCAATTAGTTTCAAATCATCATATCCTAAACCGGTTGCCGCCGCCGGATTAAAGGCGGCGTGGAAGGGGTGGCCAGCGTCGGAAGTCAACCTGACATAACCGTCCTGTGTCGGTGATTGGTCCGGTAAGTAGACCTGCAATTCGTTCATTCGTTCAAAGTTCCAACTCAGCGCACCATTCGTACCATTCAGTTCGAAGGCCATCTCACATTTTGGCCCTACGATGGCACGACAGCCTTCTAAGGAGCCTTGTACCCCGTTGCCAAACTGAACTAAGGCACTGACATAGTCTTCATTTGTTACTTCGCTTTTGGGGCTATCTTCTTGAACTGTGAAATGGGTCCCAACTCCGGGAGTTGCCAATGGGCGCTGCCGAATAAAGGTTTCTTGATTGGCGACTAATCGCTCAACGGGTCCAGTTAGAAAGTGTGCCATATCGATCACATGGGACATCAGGTCACTAAGTGTTCCGGCCCCAGCTTTCTCCTGCTGAAATCGCCAAGACAACACCGAATTTGGATTACTGGCATAGCTAGAGAAGAAACGCCCTCGATAGTGGGTCAGCTTTCCGATCTTGCCTTCCTCAACCAGTTGGTGGGCATACTGAACCATCGGCGCCCACCGATAGTTGTATCCGACCCCTGAAATGACGTTTGCTTGTCGAGCCAATTCCGCCATCTGCATTGTTTCAGCGGGTGTCCGACCTACCGGCTTCTCGCAAAAAATGTGTTTCCCGGCTTGGATTGCGGCATAGACAATTTCAAAGTGCATGTTATTAGGCGTGGCAACTGTCACCAGACCAATCTTCGGATCGTCGATAACTTGTTGCCAATTCTGGGTCGAGTATGAAAACCCAAAACGCTCTCTGGCAGCCGTAGCTCTCGATTCAACCTCATCTGCGCAGGCGATTAATCCAGGTTGTAATTGTAGATCTGGGAACCGCTCGAGGACATTACGATAAGACCGGCTATGTGCTACTCCCATCCATCCCATCCCGATCACACCAATACCGATTGATTCTCTGGACACTGTCTAATTCTCCTTCTGTGATTTTCTGGTAAATCTAGACTATTAGTATTAATTCAAGGTCTCTTTCGTTGAGCGATCCAGATTAATCTGGTAAATCTTTAATCCTTTGTCGTAGACTAATTCCAAGCCCGGCACCTCACCACTCAACCACCTTTTTAGGCTCGGACGACGCTTTTCAGGAATCAGATGAGTTGCTCCAAAATACTGAGCCGTGTCGATGATGGTCTCCAAATCAGCTAATGGGATCTGGATTGCCTTAGCTTCTGAGTAGAAGTGAAGCTCCCACGGGTTTCGAGTCATCGTAATTGAGTCAGGCTCGTTGTCTTTCAACCATTTCCCTGCTGCCATCCATGCTTGACCAGACTCCTTGTAGGGATACCCCCCCTTCTGGCTGATCCGATGGATCTCTTGTCCACCCTGCCAAAAAACAGCTAAAGCCAAGATGAAGATGGCCATTTTTCTTAGTACTGAACCCAAATAATAGAACCGGAAAAAGAGCCCAAATAGCAGATGCAAACTGCTCCAACCTGTTGCTAAAATCAGTGGGATTATTGGAAAGACCAATCGGCTAATCGGTTCCCAACAAAGCGAATGAAAACCGAGAAAGACTAATAATACCAACCAAATCAGATAAAAAGGGGAACAATACCAAGGCCCAACCAAACGCCATAAGTCATTTCCCAAATGATATGAGGCCTGTAATACTGTTTCAAGTTGGGAAAAAATAGGCTGGCAACGCCTATTGATACTTTGTACTGTCATATAATCCAGCACCGAAAAGTAGATCTTGACCAGTACTGACAGGGCGAACATGATCAGTCCCAAGATAGCCGAAATACCGATGAGATAGGTTTCGTAGCGATCAATCGGAAATTTACCGGTTCGGCTTCTGATATCGATAAACGCCCATCGTAAATAGATCTGAAAAAACTCGGTTGTTTTTTTTACCACATGGGAGATCCCCCATCGTTTGACCTTGGTGGCAAAAGATGGCAAGTCTTGTCCGAAATAGGGGGTATAAGTCCCTTCTTCCCACGATATATAGCCAATATAACCAGCAGCAAACTGTTGGGTACTAAAGGTTGGACTTCCAAAGTGGATCAGGTTCCGAATCCACCACGGTGTAATAACTAAAAAAGCAATACTAATTCCGACAATAAATGGACGAGGATCAGGTTTTTGGCTTGCTAACAGATAGGAAATTACATAAGCGGTGACATAGGCTGGGATCAAAACCAATCCCGTTCCTTTGGCATAATAAGCTAAACCCATCGCTATACCCATCCAGCAAAAAGGTAGAAGTTGGGATTGAGGTCGAGTGAGACCTTGGAGGAGAAATAGCACCGTTAGGCAAACTGTGAAAGCAAATGTCACATCTGACAGGCAGTATAGCGAATGGCGAAACAACTCTGGATAAACTAGAATATGGAGACCTGCAGCCAAGCTAACCCAACAACCGCTACGATTAGCATGTACTGAGGTCATCAACCGGGTTAAAGCGTAAACCACCCACGGAAAGAACAGGCAGGAAATTAGGACAGAAGGAATTTTAGCGGCAAAAGCAGTTTTACCTAACAGGGCGAAAAACGGCACAATCAGAAAAGAATAGAGCGGTGGCCAATGATCCTCTGGTCGTACAATCTCTGGATCGTATTGAAAGAAGTACCAACTGACATAGTCCACCTCTAACCCTCTACCTTTCAGCAGGCTATCTGCCATCTCTGCATACCCGGAGGCGTCAGCATGTCCGACGTATTGAATGGGATAAATGATCTGCAACTTAAAGATCATAGCTAGTAGCCCGGCTAACGTCAGTATCCAAATTGATGGATTCAGCGAGGAAAGGTATTGGAAGGGTTTCGACTCGGTGGATCTATATTTCATCCTTGATAATCTGATTGTAAGTTTGGAATAATGAGGTTATACCGATTGGACGTAATATGTTGGGCTCGTCACCACCAGAGAACAAACGACGGCATCGCCTTAACTACTTTGCTTGTTTCACCGATGTCGTCGGATTTTCGTTGGGGATTCTTTTTTTTAGTCCCGATACTATTTTACCCGCCTTTATCAGCAACTTGAGCCCAGATAAAATCTGGATTGGGGTTATCACTGCCATCAATATTAGCGGATTTTTCCTTCCACAGTTGTTAGCCGCTAGTTGGATTGAACAGTTGCCCATTAAGCGGAACTACGTCCTGACTCTAGCTTTAATCGAACGGGTAGCGATTTTTGCAATTATACCGTTTCTGTTATATCACAACAATATGTCGCCGACACAACTATTGACCATTTTTTGCTTGCTATTCGCAGCCTATTCCCTGTGTATGGGGTGTAATGGTCCCGCCTATTTTGACTTAGTTTCCAAAGTCGTTCCAACCCGTCAAAGAGGCGTGATGTATGGGCTAGGTTCTGGCGTCGGTGGGGTTCTCGGTCTTGGAGGTGTCGCCCTAACCGGTTACTTGATCGAAAAACTGATCTTTCCGCACAACTACGCATCCTGTTTTTTTATCGGCGCGGTGATACTCACTGTAACCGTTATCCCACTTGGGTTAATTGATGAACCTCCGTCGCCGCCCACGACCCACAAACCGTTGAAGTCCTACTTAGCCGGTGCACTCAGTCTATTTATGACGGATCGAAACTTTCGCTTCTATGTAATCAGTCAGGCCTTGCTTTCAGCTTTCCCAACTGCTATTCCCTTCCTGACAGTCTATGCTAGGGAGGTTGTCTCCGCTACTGAATTACAGATTGTCTGGTTCACCGGTATTTTAAGCATTGGACGAATTATTGGTCAGCCAATTTGGGGCCACATGGCAGATCGACATGGCAATGCACTGGCACTATTCATCAATATTGGACTGGGGATGTTAGCGGTTGGGTTAACCTTTACCGCTAAGTCAATCCTAGTCTTTTATCTCATTTTTGCGCTGGTTAGCATTAGTCGCAGCGGTTTAGAAATCCCGGGTATGAACATCACAATGGAGTTTGCCACACCTGAAAATCTACCCACCTATGTGGCTTTACGCGCTTCCATCATAGCACCCTTTCGAGCTCTGTTACCGATTTGTGTTAGTCCTCTAATAACCAGCATCGGTTATCAGCCCACCTTCGCTGGATTGACAATGATGCTAGGATTGAGTTGGTGGTTTATGAATCGGGTTAGAGACCCACGTTTTATTTCCTAAAGCGATTGATACCTTGACTTTGCGTCAGATCTCAGTTTAATATAGGCAGGCATAGAGTTGAACCTCAAGGATTAGAGTGATATAGATGACGCTGGGTAAGGTTGTTGGTACATTGGTGGCCACACGTAAAGATGAGAAGTTAATTGGGAGCAAGTTACTGATCGTACAGGCGGTAGATTTAGATGGAAACCTGATCCGCCAATACACGGTGGCAATGGATGCAGTCGGTGCTGGAATCGGAGAGATGGTCTTAACCGCCGCCGGTAGTTCGGCACGCTATACCAAAGCAACCCAAGGAAAACCGGTCGACTCGGCGGTGATGGCAATAGTTGACACTGTGGAAATCCAAGGGAAAATTATCTATAAAAAATAGAAATTAAAATCCATGAACAAAATTAACTTAGCAAATTCATACCTTACAAATGATAGCCACCCACCTGCGCCCCATAGTTATCGTCACCGAAAATGGCGTGAACGTGGTTACCAGGAGTCTCTGGCTCCAATTTCTTCAGATAGCGAAGGCGGAACCTTGATCGGTCAAATGGGGTGGGCTGGCAGCCATGCGCACACCCATGGTTATCTCTGGGGATCAGCGGGAAATATGGGCGCTCTAATGATGGAGCCTATCGATCAGGACTGCCTGATCCCAATCGAAGAATCCCCGCGTGGTAAGCTGCCATCAGCTATCGTGGTTAAAGATCTAGCAGGCCGGCAGGTCTTGCTAACCAAGTCGGGTTCACGGTTAGACATGATCGCTTTAGAACATCCAACTCTCAATCTCACCATACTGGAGGTCGAACCCGATGGAGTTCACTATCGTATGCGGTTTGGTACACCAACTATTTCTCAACTCGAACGCTCTCAGGTTGCACCGCCAAAGCCTACCAGCGAATTTTTTCACTATATGTTGATCTTTGACCGGCTCGGCGACCAGGGCTTTAACGCCCTGGTTCATCTGCAACCCAAGTTTCTAAACCTGATCTCTAGATCTGAGCACGGTAACCCCGACCGGTTTTATAACTTCCTGAAAGGCTATGAGCCGGAAACACCGATCATGTACGAAAGTGTTGGTGGTATTGGGCTTGTGATGGAAAAAGCTCCTGGAATTCCAGATCTCTCCTTCCAAAGTTTACGACTGTTCAAAGGTGAAGACCTAACCGCCGAACCATTAAACCAGGCTAGTTCTACAGATCAGTTTCGACGGGTCGTCTACTGGATCGGGCATGGGACCTTTTCTCGCGGACACGATATACTAGACAGCTATCGTCATACCGAGTATTTTGAGGCCGCAGCTCGTATGGCCTGGGAAGCCAACCAAAAATCGATCGACTCGCAGGCCTATTCGGAGGAGGTTGTCTCCTGCATTCTCAACGAAATTTCCGCCAACCAACTACCGGATCTCGACCCAGCAGATGCCCCTTCGTCCCAGCCCTTCGACATGTCGCAATCAAGACTCGTAGAGGCTTCCTCACATCCACCTACATCAAAGTCCGAGAATTTATATAACTATCCATAAACTGAGACAAAAACTAACACTGTTCACAAACGATTCCATAAAAACGAGATATGAGGCGGTCGACCAACTGAGAGTATTCGAAAATAAAGAACCACTCAGAAACAGATGAACAAGGCAGAACCGATCGCCTTCATTTGGCAGCATCAGCCTCTGATCGTTGGCAAGCCGGAAGAGCACGAGTGAGCCCCTCTCTTGAAAATAGCTCCAGAACTGGAGGTTTGTCGAACATTTAATCGACCGTTCGATGACCTGTTTCAAACAGATATTTCTCAACCGGTCGCCCTCCATCGCAGAAGTCGAAGACTCAATCATTTCGATGGTCATAATCACTCGTTTTTGCAACCGGCCGTAAAAAACTGAACCAAGAACAATTTGAGAAAATGATCGCTTTCTGGGCCGTTGACAGTGTTGATGGTACCAATAATCGTGTTGAGAGAAACAATCGATCCTTCAGAATGCGTCGGAAAACTCAAGGTAAACGAAGCAAGCAGCACAGGATTCAACAAAAGGCTGTGGCACAATCTTTATGCCAGGATGTTAAAGCACCCACTCTTTGAAAAACACGGGTGTACAGGTGAACTCCATGATGCTGAAAGTGAAGAAGTGCCCCTGAAAATGGTAGCATAGAAGGAATGTTCAATGAACAGTGTCAAAAAGAAAAGGATTCAGGCAGAGGAAGAAAAATTGAGTGCGGTGGTTAAATGGGCTAGTCTCTAATTCCCAGTGCAACACCAACCGTATAGGGGGTTGCGATGAGAAAACAATCTTGAGGCTGTAAGGTAGCTGACTTTCCAAACCACAAAATCGGCTCTGCTAAGCACAATATTCAGTGCTACTAAACTCAATGACAAACGACAGGAGGTTGACTTTCATCATTAAATTATACTTACTTGAGATACCTTATGGACGATTGGTATTCAAGAAATAAGAAAATAAGAAACGTCCACCCGCCTTGAAACGACTAAAGAATAATTCTATTTCTGCCTTGTCTTTAGCTCTTCCTGGTACATAAGAGTGGGCTGACACTGCTAGGTAGAAGTCATTGACCTGTCCATCTGTAACCGCTGAAAACCGGATCTTGATTGTGGAGCAGGGCTAGTTAACAGCATCTAAGCGAATCGACAATCAGCACCAAGAACCCGAAAGCAGAAAACATCCGATCTAGCTGGTCCCAGCCAGAGAAGATCCGGCCAAATCCCTTCCGCCGGCTGAACAATCCTTCCACTTCATTTCTCTTTTGGTCGTGCTCTTGGTCAGACTCCCAAGGATGCAGACGATTTGATTTGGCCGGAACAACAGCAGAGAAGATCAAGTCTAAAGCCAGCGGTCGAGTAGTATCTCCTTCATCTGCTCAAGCCATAACCATTGGGCCGCCAGCCAAAGGGCAATCGATGCCTTTCAATAAGCCTTCTCCTTCAGGCGCATCATGACGTTGCCAGGGGAGAGTCGAAAAGCTATTGCCCTACCATCATCTTGGGCCAGCAGATGAATTTTTGTGGTCCACCCTCCTCCTGACTTTCCAATCGACGGCTGGCCGTTTTTTTAGTGCTTCTGTTCCGTCAGGATGCACTTTCACGGATCTGCTATCTAATCAATAGCCTTCTATCCTGACGGGAATGATTTTCTTGGCTGGCCACGCTTCAAATCGGCCATGTAAGACTCCTGGTTTGGTCCATCGGTTCATCCGCCTGTAGATTGGAGGCCAATTTCTAAACCTAGAGGGAAGACCTCTTCATTGACAGCCCTGCTCGACAACAGACCAAATCCGATCCCGAAGCTTCCGATTGGATAGTTTGACCTGTCCTCTTTGGCCGGGCTTTATTTCTTCATCTTGCTCCTGTGCTGGTTCCATCATAACCCATTATACCGGATTTCTCTTCTTTGTGTTAGCAGCCCCTAGATGGGATAGGAATACCATGCGTAGAAAAAATCGCCTTCGCTCGTTTCCACACCCTCAATATAGCCGTATTGGTACCCCCTCCTCCACGGCCTATTCATAAACGGCGATTATTCTGGGCTAGCTATCTGGAGTTGGGAGATCGATCTGGGGTTAGTATAGACATTATTGAGAATATTATTCGAAGAAACTGTGTCAGTCACTGGCAACAAACCTCTTCTGTTCACTCAGATGTCCCGACAGGTTATATTTAGTTGCCATATTCCTATTCATTGTCTTCGTCATTAACCAATTCAAAGAAAGTATCGGCAAAACCAGATTCTTCCTGGTGCTGGCAGGGAAAGTCTTTTTCAATCAACAAATGTAACTGATTTGTTCCTTCGGTATTATTAGCTGATAATGGCAAATGGGCTTTGATGCTAACCTGTGTCGTGTCAACCCATGTTTCCACTATCGGAGTTGGCACCCGCACCGTAATCGTATTTTGTTGGTACTGGGCTTCTGGATGATCAAGACTATCGGCCATTTGTAGTTGGTAGGTCAAGACCTGGTTAGGTCCAAAAATGATATTTTCAGAAACGTTGTTAGTCTTCTGTAAAATGGTAAGATCTGATTTCTGTAAGCGCAAACGTAGGCTATTGTGCATACAACGGATTTTCATCTGAGGTCCCTTTTGGCAAAGATAGATGTCTCAACTATACTTTAAGATCTGGCCACCGTCAATTTTTTCGGCAGAACCACAATTGACAAACCTATTTTTCAATGCTATGCTTTTTGAAGCAGATCTCGATAAGTTCAAAGACCAAATAGATGATAATCAGACTCGGTAAAAAGTAGGTGCTAATGATGTGGTATTGGCAGCGATTGCTGGTGCTTGTCTGCTTAATAGCCAACCTGGCTCAGGCATATACAGCAGACGAAGTTTTTAAGGCGTTTAAGCAAGCTTACGAGAAGTCAAAGAATTTCACCGCGGAGTTTGAAGAAACGACTATTCGAAATAGCAATAAAGGGGTAGCCAAAGGCCGAATTTCGTTCAGCAAGCCCAATTTGCTACGACAGGAATACGTCAGTCAAGAAAATCCAGACAAGGTTGTTCAGTTGATTGTCTTAGACGGTAACTTTTCCTGGTCTTACACCCCTTTCCTCAATCAAATCAATCGCATGCGAATGGGAGATTCACGGCAAAAAGAGCTTATCCCTGGCATTGGAATCTCTTTAGAAGGGACAGAAAAAAACTACAACATCGAACTGGTTCTAGATGAAGCGGCTCACAAAAAAGGGGTCTATCAGTTAAAGCTAACACCCAAGCCACATTTAGTGGTTGAGAGTGAAGGTGAATTGGTAGTTGAAGAGGTTTTAGAAATTTGGATCGATACCAAAGACTGGTTACCAGTCCAGTTTGGCTACCGTTCAGAAACTGAAAGTGGCGACAAAATGAGTGCCGTCGTTGCACTGAAAAACATTAAACGCAACCTCAAGTTAAATCCAAAGGTGTTCCAGTTTGAAGTGCCCAAAGATGCGGAAATCGTCGACCTGACTGAGGAAGAGTAACAACGGTCAAGAAAATAATGATCGGTTTTGTTAAAAAGCACATTGCTAATTTTCTCACCTTGCTCCGATTGGTAATGACGCCCATTTTTATTGCGTTGTTTTTGTCGGGTCAATACATTAATGCCTTGATAATTTTTGTGCTGGCAGCGATCACCGATTTTTTCGACGGTAAGCTCGCACGAAAATACAATATCACCGATTTTGGAAAAATCGTCGATTCTCTGGCCGATAAATTTCTGGTTGGCGCGGCACTGATCGTGTTCACCTATTTTCCAGAAAAAGGGCTGATACCCGTGTGGATGGTAGCGGTAATCTTGTTTAGAGAAGTCTTGGTAACGGTGCTAAGATCTGTTTTTATCGCTCGCTATGGGCAAGTTGTTCCCGCTAATATCTGGGGGAAATTAAAAGCAAATACCCAGATGTTCGCTATTGTCATCGTCTTGATCCTTTTAGCATGGTATGAGTTGCGACCTAACTTCGCCGAATTACATCAACATCTACAGGGGAACCAACCCTATGGTTATATTTTTTTGATGATGTGCATCCCATTGGTCTTTACGGTCGGTTCAGGGCTTCAATTCCTATCGGCCAACCGTAAAGCACTGTTTGGACTTCTCGGTTAGACCTCGATGGCCGGAGATCAGATCCGCTGTTTTGTTGCCGTGGAAATTCCAACCGAAGTTAAATACCAATTGGCAGAAATACAAGAGCACGACCTATTACCTCAATTGTCTTGGGTTAATCCTGAAAATATGCATTTAACATTGAAGTTTTTGGGGGATGTGCCAAAGTCTGAGGTGTTTCTGATTGAGGAAAGTCTCACCCGGATAGCAATCCAAAATACACCTTTTGTAATGCAGATCGGTGGTTTGGGGGCGTTCCCTAACTTCTCTAGGCCGAAAGTGATTTGGACCGGGATACAGAAAAATGGGGAAAAGATAATTTCTCTTGCCCATCAGTTAAATACAATTCTAGGCCAAATTGGCTATCCATCAGAGAAAAGGCCTTTCACCCCCCATATTACGCTAGCAAGAATTCATCATCCGATCAACTTAAAAAACTTTGCCTTCGACGAATTTTATGAGATTCCGCCTATCACCGTAAACCGTATTTCATTAATGCAAAGCGGACTACAGCCCAGTGGGGTTGTTTATACCCTTTTGTCATCATTTGAGTTCAAATACAAGGAGACAGAATAATGAGTGATTCAGAAAAAAACAAGATCATAGACCTCGCCATCGCACAAATCGAGAAGCAACACGGCAAAGGTGCGATCATGCGCTTCAACAGCGACGAGATTGTACCAGTCGAAGCTATTCCAACAGGTTCGATAGGTCTCGATATCGCACTTGGAGTTGGTGGCCTGCCTCGTGGGCGAGTTATTGAAATTTATGGCCATGAGGGATGCGGAAAAACAACCCTTACCCTTCATGTTGTGGCAGAAGCGCAAAAATTGGGAGGTGTCGCTGCTTTTATCGATGTAGAACACGCCATTGATCCGCTCTACGCTAAAAATATTGGCGTCGATATGGATAGCGTATTGATTTCCCAACCGGATACGGCCGAACAAGCACTAGAGATTACAGAAACCTTAATCCGTAGTGGGGCTATCGATGTGGTGGTGATCGACTCAGTCGCCGCACTGGCACCATCGGCTGAAATCGAGGGCGAGATGGGAGATGCCCACGTCGGCGTTTTACCACGTTTGATGTCAAAAGCACTCCGTAAATTGAGTGGAGTTACCAATAAATCGAAGACTTGTGTAATTTTTACCAACCAAATCCGACAAAAAATCGGTGTCATGTTCGGCAATCCGGAAACGACACCAGGCGGCTTAGCCCTTAAATTTCATGCTTCTGTTCGGTTGGAGGTGCGTCGGGCCGAAGCCTTGAAGGATGGAACTGACCAGATAGGGAGTCGAACCCGGGTCAAGGTGGTCAAAAATAAAGTTGCACCGCCATTCACTCAAGTCGAATTCGATATCGACTTCGGCCAAGGGATATCCAAGGTTGGCGATCTGATCGATGTAGGAGTAGACAAAGAAATCGTTAGGAAGAGTGGCGCCTGGTTTTATTACGGTGAGCAGAGGTTAGGCCAGGGTAAGGAAAACGCCAAAAGTTTTTTGCAAGAGAACACCGAACTTTGTAGCGAAATCGACCAGAAAATTCGAGCTATGCTTAACTTTGGTGAAAACGGCCCTTCAGAGGCTAGCTCAACCGATTTAGAATTAGAAGTTGCCGATAACCAAATAGAAGAGGTCTAGGAGGTTTCGGGGAATTGGTGTGGGGCAAACGACCGTGGTTGGTCATCTGCCCTATTTTTATCTCGATTTGTGGTTAATGACGCTTGCTAAGGGTAGCCAAATCTTTAAATGCGGATTTACTATTTAAAATCGACTGCTTCTCGTATCCTCTCCTTGATCACCTTTAGGCGTATCAAGGCCGAAGAATTTGTCGCTGGATTCCGGCTTGGTATACAGGAAGGCTATTGCAATAACCACGACAATCGTCACTGCCACGATGATATAGCCAGCGAGTCCCATTTTCATTGTTTACTCCATAATAGTTCAGTTTGAGGCTAGTGTTATTATTCGGGTATAACCAAGCCAATTTTAACATCATAGTTGTCCGAATGCGAAACTTTTTATTTCTCCGTTATCCAACTGAGTAGGTCTACCAATGTACGGTACCAGGGGTCAAAAAACCGGTCTTTAGAAATTAGTCAATAGAATCACTTAAGGGTATACAAGATGAGTACTTTGTTAATTGCATCTGCTAGTTTTGTCGGGTTTATTCTCGCTTACCATACGTATGGACGATGGTTAGCGCGTAAAATCTTTGGCCTGGATGAATATGCGATAGTTCCCAGCCAGGAATTATGGGATGATATCGACTATGTACCAACTAAACGAGAGGTTGTTTTCGGTCACCATTTCACCAGTATTGCAGGAACCGGACCTATTGTCGGCCCCGCGATTGCGGTTTTTTGGGGTTGGCTGCCCGCGCTATTGTGGGTAGTTCTAGGCTCGATCTTCATTGGGGCCGTGCACGATTTTGGAGCCTTGGTGATTTCGATGCGAAATCGTGGACAAACAGTGGGGGATATCGCGGGCCGAATGATCACCCCTAGAGCCAAAATCCTCTTTTTGTTGGTCTTATTTATGTCACTGACAATTGTTTTAGCAATTTTCGGCTTAGTGATTGCAATTATTTTCCAACTTTACCCGGAATCGGTGCTTTCGGTTTGGGTCGAAATCCCGCTGGCAGTTGGAATCGGTTTTTGGATCAAAAGAAAAGGAAAAGATCTGTTGATTCCCTCTTTGATTGCTCTGGGCATAATGTATTTAGCTATGTATCTCGGTGCCTACTTTCTACCGATTAGGCTAGTTGGCGTTGTCTCTAATCCGGTTGTAGCGTGGACACTAATTTTGTTTGCCTACTGTTTTGTTGCTTCCACGTTACCCGTTTGGACGCTTCTCCAACCCAGAGACTATATCAATTCACATGAATTAATCCTCGCTTTAGGTTTACTGTTGGTTGGCCTAGTGATAGCAGGGATATCCGGTCAAGCCAATCTACTCCAGGCTGCGCCTGCCATTGCTTCAGATGTGCCTGTTGACGCACCGCCGATCATGCCGTTCTTATTTATCACCATTGCTTGTGGGGCTATTAGCGGTTTCCACTGTTTGGTTAGTTCAGGAACTTCGAGTAAACAGATCTCTTCTGAAGGTGATGCCCAGTATGTTGGTTATGGTGCCATGCTCTTGGAAGGTGGGCTAGCGGTAACCGTTATCGTAGCCTGTTGCGCCGGTATTGGAATGGGGCTCTTCGACCGTAAACCTGAAGGGCGGACCTATACTTACATTGAGAGGACGAACCCTGAGACCGGGAGACAGATTCAAGGTAGAGAGGCATGGTTAGCTCGATATTCATCTCAAATTAAGCAGACTGCCGACGGTAAAACTACCGGCGGTTGGAAGAATCATAATTTGGGGCAGAAAGTGAGTGCTTTTATTGATGGTGGCGGTAATTTCCTTTCGATAATCGGTATTCCAAGAAAAATGGCGATCGCCATTATGGCGGTTCTGGTCGCCAGTTTTGCAGCAACCACGCTCGACTCGGCTACTCGTCTACAACGATATGTGATCCAAGAGTTGGGTAATACCTTCTATCTGACCCCGTTAACGAATCGGTTTGTGGCAACAGCCGTAGCCTTGATCTTAGGAGGTATTGTCGCCATGATGCCAGGACCCGCCGGGGCTGGTAGCGGTGGGATGATTCTATGGCCGCTGTTTGGTGCAACTAACCAATTATTAGCAGGCTTGGCGTTCATGGTAGTTGTTTTTTACCTGATCCGCCGTAATAAGCCAATCTGGTTTGCGGCTTTACCAATGGTGGTGATGATGGTTTTACCTGCTTGGGCTATGCTACATAATATGTTTAACTTTGAAACTGGTTGGTTAGCAAACCAAAAGTATTATTTAGTTGTTTTTGGAATTGGGATTCAGGTTTTGCAGATCTGGATGATGATCGAGGGACTAATCGCTCTGCGAACAGCCAAAGGTAACTATCCAGAGCTACCACCAATCGCGGAAGCCTCCGGTTAATTCTGACTTACCCCCGGTTTTCCCACGGGAGATTTACTATGGGTTATCTGGTCATGGCAACGAGAGACAGTTGCTACCACTAAATTGTTACGCCAAATGGTGTCAAGCTGTGCTTGACACCATTTGGAAGGTATGATAAACTACCTGACCGATTGACCGGCCATCGGCTCGGTTTTGTCGGGGCGTAGCGCAGCCCGGTAGCGCGTGTCGTTCGGGACGACAAGGTCGGAGGTTCAAATCCTCTCGCCCCGACTTCCTAGTTAACAGCCCTTGTTTAGCCTCTCACCGACTGCGCTTACTCTTCCGTCTAGCCTGAATGCCAATTCAAGAAACAGAAGCAGTTTTGATTCGTTCCTATCCATTAAGCGAATCTTCAGTGATTGGTGTTTTTTATACTCGTGACTTTGGTAAGGTCCGTGCCGTTGCTAGAGGCATACGAAGTACCAAAAGTAAATTTCGAGGACAACTTGATCTACTCAACCGGGGGCATCTGATCTACACTGAAAAGGCTAACCGTGAACTTCAGATCGTTCGGGATTTCGATCTAATTGATAACTTTGAGCAGATCAAAACCGATTTTGACCGGTTTAGTTACGCTTGTTACTTCGCCGAACTAATTGATGCTATCGAATCTGATGGAGGAGAGAACCCAGAAATTTTTTCATTGTTAATGAAGACGTTTTGCTACTTTAGGATGGTTGGCGATTTACAACTCTTCGCCCGTATGTTCGAGCTACATCTACTGGAGATCACAGGCTATTCACCCCAATTTGCGCGTTGCAGTGACTGTGGAAATGTTTTGACTTCTCAGGACTCTGTCCTTTACTACCAAGACCAAACTAGCGAGATGGTCTGTGCGGCTTGTGTAACACCTCATCTAGTACAGATTTCACGCGGTAGTTGCGAACTGATGAAACGTCTACAACGGTCCAATTTTGATCAACTAGTTCGAATTCGTGCCAGTCGCCAAAACTATCGAGAAATGAAGTTCGTTTTATCGGCATTGATTAATTTCCACACTCAGCGTCGGCTTAAAAGCCTAAAGTTTCTGGATCTGGTTGAGAAAAGCTAATATTCCCGAGACAATTACTAAACGCATCATTCCTTGTCTCGATGTCCGCGAGGGCAAAGTAACTAAAGGAGTTGCCTTTCAAGGCAATATTGATGTTGGTGATCCAGTAGAAATGGCTCGCTACTATTATGAGAATGGCGCCGATGAACTGGTTTTTTACGATATTACTGCCAGCAACGAAAAGCGTAACATCATGATTAACGTTGTCTCAGCAGTTGCCGATCAAATCTTCATCCCCTTTTCTGTCGGTGGCGGACTACGCACGCTGGATGATATGCGGAAAGTATTATGGGCTGGTGCGGAAAAAGTTTCTATCGATTCAGGGGCAGTTCGGAATCCGCAACTGATCACGGAAGGGGCAAAAGCCTTTGGTAGTCAGTGTATCGTTTTGAGCATGCAGGTAAAAAATGTTTCGTCTAGCCGACAGATTCCAAGTGGTTATGAGATCTACATCGACGGTGCTCGTCGTCCGATGGGACTGGATGCAATCGCTTGGGCTACACGAGGTGTTGAACTGGGTGCAGGCGAAATCGTGGTTAACAGTATCGATCAGGATGGCACCAAATCTGGTTATGAGCTCAAATTAACTAAACAGATTGCGGATAACGTCCCCGTGCCTGTCATTGCCTCTGGTGGGGCTGGCAACCCGCAGCATCTAAGAGATGTTTTTGTCGAAAGTGGTGCCGATGCCGGTATTGTTGCCTCCATAACCCACTACGGCGAGTTCTCGATTGACAGTATCAAGACCTATCTAACAGCAGAGAGTGTTAGTGTCAGAAGTACGTGGTAAAAGTAATCTTGGATATACAACAACGATACCACACCGCAAGGTTAATAAACTGCGTTGACCTCTCAATGGCACCTAAATCGGCGACTTACATCGAAAGGAATTATCATGCAAATCCTTAATTTAGAACAGGGGCTTTTTTTTGAGATGGGCGACGGTAAGAATTGGCGAGTAGTTCATCCAGATATGGGAGCCACCCAAATTACACTCAATCACGGAATTCATGCTCCAGGACAGGAATTCACACAACATATTCACGACGAATCGGAGGACGCTATTGTTTGCGTTGAAGGTAGTGGATCTATTCGTCAGGGTGATATTTACACCCCAATTACAGCCGGTGAAATGATGTTTATCCCCGCAGGCGAAGTTCACGGCACTAAAAATACAACCGATCAATCTGCCCGGATGATGAGTTTCCAAGCGCCACCTGATATGGCACTCTATCGAGGTGAACGGAATCATGCTCTAGGCCAATCGCCAACACCGACAAATGGCCATGTCAGTAGCGTACAGGTAATCGACATGGGCAAAGCGGGACCGGTATTTGGAAAACCGTGCGATTGGCGAAATGTTGTTTCCGATCAAAAAGGGGCCCAACACCTATCGCTGGATTTTATTCAGTTGCAAATGGGCGAAGCCTTTGAACATCAAGCTCAGCCAACGGAGTCGGTCTATGTTTTTATCAATGGTTCGGCTCAAGTTATAGCCGGAGAAGTGACTTCTTCAAACGAAAAGAGGTGGAATTTGACCTTCAAAGATGTGATCTTCCTCTCAGCAGGTGATACATTTTCCCTTTGCGTTACCACCCCCAATGCAGACAATCAATCGACCAAGCTAGTCTACTGTCGAAGTTTAGCTCGGACTTGTTAGCAACAGGATATACTAATGAGTTTAACACTTGAGCGCCGAGGCAATCTAGCACTGGTACAGAATCAGCATTATCAGATTGATTTCGACCTTTCAAAAGGGACTTGGAACTATTACGACAGTGACGGGTATGGGGTTATTCGCAACGCTTATACTAAGATTATTCTCAACAACGGTACCAACCTGACAACGGTAGATGCTAAGTTTCGGGAATTCACTACTCAGCCTCCAGCCGAAGACCAGTTTGGTCGATACCAACAAATCATTTTCTCTTATGAACCACAATCCAGACAGTTGCGAACTAATCTCTATTTGAAATGTTATCACGACCAACCGTATCTGGTTTTTGATGTCGGCGTCGAAAATCTCGGATCTAAACAGATCCGATTGAGTCAAATTGTGCCGATTAGTGTCTCCCCCTTAGCTCAACTGGATGATTCGCCAAGCGGTATTTACCTCTCAGGGGAACCCGAATCGTATCAACTGTTTCTCGACACTCATCCAATTTATAACAACGGTACTCCAGAGATCCATAAAGGGTTGCAGATTAACCAGAACCGAAACGATTTCCCCTGCTATAACGGCGAGTTTTTTCAACCACAGAGCAAAAAATCGCTGGTATTTGGTTTCTTAACTGCGCAAAAATGGTGGTCTTCAGTTCAGGTTGGTTATCAAGGGCAAACGGCCCCCGACGAAAACGGTCATTTAGGGCTTGACCAGTGGGCCATTTACCACAACTGTGAAAATATGGCTTGTTTGAGCGGAGGCTCTGCGGGCAACGGAACAGGATACAGAGGGAAATCCGCCAAACGTAAAAAAGAGGATCATCTCGAAACTCGCTCAGAATCGATCTATCTCAACTTTAGTCAAGATCGGGGAACTTCATTTGAAACATATGCCCAGATGCTCAACGCAACCGCCTCCTCGCATCCGTTGCAGGATACAGGGAGTGACCGACCCGGTAGGCAAAACAACTCGGCTATTACAGCCAATGACCAAGTTTCAGCATTAGGATCTAGCTGGGCTATACAACCCCTATTGCCTTCCGTTGTCGAAATAGAGGATGGAAAAATCGGAGATAGTCTTCAACAGAAGTCCGATTTTATCCGACAGCAGAAGCAAGACGGCTATCTCGATGATATCGAATACATCCAAGTTGCAACTTTACCCAATTTGTTAGCCGTATCCCCGGAGGAGTCGGCGGCCTTCACAAAATCGGAAAGTGACAATAAGTCAAACACGCACCCGATGCCGATTGAGGGGGTACAAGAGATAGCATCGCTTCGAGCAACAGTAGCAGACCTGCACCGCCAAGGGTTGAAGGCGAGTTTAAGACTTTCGCCCTTTTGTCTACCTATCGATGCAGAACAGGCAAAATCTAATTTTGTCCTGAAAGGCGAACGCCAACAACCGACCTCAATCTTTTTACCAGGTGGTTCACAGGAAGTTAGTCTATTAGACCTATCTCATAAAGGAGCTCAAGCCCAAATTCACCGCCAGATTCAAGCCTTGGTTGATGAATGCCGAATTGACCTTCTTCACATCAACATCTTGCCTTATGTGCAGGGGCCTTTAAAAAGTCCAGAGCAGTTTAGCTGGCATAACAAGTCTCTAACGGCCATCCAACTCTATCAACAAGGATTGCGATTGCTGACAGAAGCGGTAGAGAGTTGTCATCACTCTGCTATTCTAGTTGGGGAACATTTACCTGTCGTCCCCAGCATTGGTGCTTTTTCGGCTCATCGATTCTTTAGCCAGGAGACAATTGGCGATCAGCTTTGGCTTAGTCAGCAGAACATCAAACAGATGATGTTCAACTATGCCAAATATTTACCGCTTAATCGTTTAGCCTGGTCAATCGAATTTGGGACTGTTACGGTTGATGAACCTAATCCCATTAACGACGTACATATGACAGCTACTGTCGCGGCCCTTAGTGGTGGATCGATTACCTGTGCTGACCCACTAGATCAGATGAAGCCCGACCGCTTGGAAATACTGGATAAATTGTTCCCGCTACTAAACAGCCCGGCGCAACCGGTAGACCTACACTCAGCGGTGGAAGTATCCTCTCGTACATCCGCCTTTAGTGGCCTTGTCCACACAAATGGCAAGCATTATCCACAGATATGGAACTTGCCAATTCACAAAGAGAACATGCGTGTGCCGACTAAAGTCGGGCACATCCGGCAACAACGGACTCGTCAGCCCCGGACTCCAACCTTGCCCTTGTCCGACTCCACGGTAGAAAGTTGGAACGTGGTCGGGGTTTTCAACTGGGAGGAGATTCCAAGTCAAGTCAGTCTTGACCTGACCGATCTGGGATTAGAAAAATCGAAAACTTATCTAGTCCACGATTTTTGGAATCGCCAGTATCTCGGTTCAGTGCAAGATGCCCTGACCTTAATGGACATGGCACCGCAGTCAGCTCGGCTACTTTGCATTCGACCAGAACGTAAAGTTCCACAACTATTGTCTACCGATTTACACTTTTCTCAAGGTGGATCCGACATTATCTCCACAGGCTGGGATAAGCAGAGTCAGTCCTTACTCGTCGCTTGCCGCGCACCTCGCCAAAGTGGCACGGTTTTTCTCTATCTTCCTAAGGACTACCTCCCAGTTGAAACAGCCTGTGTTGGCGCCAAATATAATTACCGCTGGCAAGAACCGATTCATCAGATCGACTTTAGCAAACCAGAGCATCCGGTTATCCAATTAAGCGTACGATTCACCAAAGTATCGAGGTAAAAGGAGAGTCATAAATAAACGAAATGACAACAGAAGAAAAATCTATTGTTGACTTGGAAGGATATTTGGTGATTAAGAATGTTCTGCCGGCTGATGAAGGAGTTAAACTGAATCTGATTATCGACTAAGGAGACCGGTAGAAGAAACCCCGTTTGTGGAGCAAATCCGTTCGAAAAGTTGATCTATCATCCTATGGGCTAAGCGTAGTGACTTACGCTCTATCAGATGTTAATGAAGGCGATGGTGGTTTTGCTTGTATTCCGGGGTGTCATAAGACCAATTTTTCTACATTTTGTCCTTAGAAAGGTCTGTCAATTCGAGTGCGATGCACACTCCGTCGTATAACCAGCGGTGAAGACTGAAGATGTAATCTTCTTCACGGGAGCCCTGATTCACGGCACCGAGTTGTAGATAGCCTCACACGGACGGGATCTATACTCTATAGGTATAGTCCAGGTCACTTGGCTTGGAGTCTCAACTAAATTGCAACAATTCTGACGGCAAGGTTGGCACGGCGCCGGCTTGAGAACAAACATAGGCGGCGACTCGATTAGCGTGTTCGTTGACGGCTTGTAGATCCGACTGTTGTAGCAGACCAATTGTCAGTGTAGCGGTAAACGCATCACCAGCACCGACGGTATCCTGTATCCCAACCGCTAACCCTGAGTGTTCGAATATACCCTCATCTGCTACCAGTACCGACCCTTTCTCCCCTCTCGTCAGTGCAACTAGTTGTAACGAAAACCTCTTTTTTAGTTGCTCAATCTGAGCTATCTGCGTTCCTGTTAAACCGAAGATCGAACTTACTACGGCTAGTTCGTCGTCGTTCAGTTTTAGAACCTCTGATAATTCTAAAGAACTTTTAATCAAATCAGAATTATAGTAATCTTGCCGAAGGTTGATGTCGAAAATCCGTAGGCAATCCTCGGAAGTGGTCTTCAGAAGTTGATGGATTGTTTGCTGGGAGGTAGCGGATCGTTGGCCTAAAGATCCAAAATAGACCGCCTCAGTTTGTAAAGCCAACTTCTCAACCTGTTCTGTCCAAGGAATAAAGTCCCAAGCCACGTCGGCTTTAATTTCAAAATCAGGTTTCCCCTTACTATCCAGTGTTATCTGGACCGTGCCCGTTGGGTAACTGGAGGACTGGGCAACGGCTGAGGTATCAATCTGACGTTGTTTTAAAAAATCCACCGCTTGTTCACCAAGTGAATCTTGTCCTACACAACTGACCAACGACACCTGTCCACCCAACATCTGGGCGTGGCAAGCATAGTTGGCTGCAGCCCCACCAAAGTGAATTTGGTCAGGGAAAACATCCCACAAGACTTCCCCCAAACCGACAATTCTAAACGATTGTTCCATCATCTATTCCTGTGTCTAATTTCGTAAATGTGCATGGTCTCTGAGTTAATAACGGTTTGAGATTACAATATGTTTATGGCACAATAGGTAGGCTGTACTAAGGTTACTCGATAAGATAAATATGAAATCACTCATCCATACATTCATCAAAAACCCGGTTCTGGTGCACATGATTACCATCGGTGTAATCGTCTTTGGCACCTTTAGTTTTCTGAGTTTGCCCCGTGAACTAACCCCAAACCTGAATTTTTATTGGATGATGGTTGAAGTTTGGTATCCGGGGGTATCACCGGAAGAGGTTGAGAAGCTAATTACCAAACCGATAGAGGATGAAATTTCGGATGTGAACAATATTAAAACCCTCACCTCATCTTCGGCTGAAGGACGATCAATAATTAGTATCCAATTTGAACAAGATATCAGCGAGCGAGAGTTTAAGCAGTCGGCCCAGAGTTTACGGACCGAAATCGAAAAAGTCTCTCTGCCTGACGATGCTGAAGATCCAACCATCACAGAACTCGATTCGAGCGATTTGGAGTCCATGCTAGATGTCGTAATTTCGGGAGATCTTCCCGAGCTTAAATTGAAACGGATCGCCGAAGACCTCCAAGAGATGATCCGAGAAATCGAACAGATAGCCGATGTCAGTATGCGGGGTGACCGCCAACGTCAGATTCGGGTGGCAGTCGATCCTGACCGGTTAAACCAGCACGGTATCGCCATCGCCGAAATCGCCAATGCCATCTCGGCTCAAAACTTAAACATTCCAGCTGGTAAATTGAAGGTGGCACAATCAGAACTGCTGTTACGCACTATCGGTGAATTTGAGACGGCCGACCAAATTTATGATGTCATCATTCGGAAACTACCAAACGGTGGCGAAGTCCGGGTACGAGATGTGGCGACCGTCCAAGACGGATACGAAGATTGGCGGATCATTACAAGACTGAACGGTAAGACCTCTGTTTCGCTGTCCGTTGCTAAACAACGAAAAGGCAACACCATCAAGATTGTTGATCAAGTCAAAGTTATTATTGATAATTACCGCGAGCACCGTTTACCGGAATCCGCCTCCATCACTCTGGTTAGTGATTCATCAACTTTTGTCAAAAACTTCATTCAAATCCTTCAGACTAATGCCCTGCTGGGCATCGTCTTTGTGGTGGTGGCTCTGTTTATTTTTATCGGTTTCCGCAATGCTTTATTCGTGGCGGCTGGCATTCCGGTTGCTCTGTTAATGACTTTTACCGTCATGTATCTAAACGGACAATCCATAAATCAGAGTTCTCTGTTCGCTCTTGTATTAGTGTTAGGAATTGTGGTTGACGATGCCATCGTGGTAATTGAAAATGTCTATCGTCGACTGGAACAAGGCGATCGCCTACTGACAGCATCTATTGAAGGGGCCAAAGAGGTCGCTGTACCAATATTAGCTGCCTCGCTGACCTCAATTGCCGCCTTTTTGCCTTTGGCCTTACTACCGGGTCTAATTGGTCGATTTATGAGAGTAATCCCGATTGTGGTTAGTCTAACCATTGTGGCCTCAATTCTGGAGTGCTTCTTGATCTTACCTTCGCACATTGCCGAATGGGGGAAGGTCGTACATTCACCGGCCAGAGATCGGTTGATGGTGCAACTACTCAATCCCTACTCAAAACTACTGAAGTGGGCTCTGCGCCGGCGGTATCTGATTTTGCTGTTGGTCGTACTGACGATTGCTGGCAGTATCGCTTTGGTTGCCAGTGGTATAATTCCGGTAAACCTGTTTTCTTCCGATGAGATGCCAATGTTTTTCGTTGGCGTGACTCTTCCCTCCGGCACCAGTTTAGAGGAGACCGACCGGGTTATCCGCCAATTTGAACAGCAAGCCTTGTCTCTACCTTCATCCGAAGTCAACGCGGTACTAGCCCGAACAGGCTTTATTACTAAGAACAATGAGCGTGCAATTCTCGGCAGTAATACCGGTATGTTGGTCTTGGATTTGGTCGAGGAGAAACAGCGGCAACGGAGCGTGGAAGAAGTAATTGACGATCTACGAGAGCGATGTCGACAGATAGCCGGGCCGGAGTCAGTGGAATATGTTAAAAACGATTCTGGGCCACCGGCCGCCACCGATGTGGAAGTGTTGGTTAAAGGACGTTATTTCGACCAACTAGAAGGACTATCCAACGAAATTCAGGATTTGCTTACTGCTACAGATGGCGTGTTTGATGTCCAGGACGATTACCAACTGGGTAAAGAGGAACTCAAACTGCAAATCAAGACCGACAAAGCTCAAGAATACGGTTTGAATGTGGCGAACATCGCTCAAGCTATCCGCAGTGCGTTTGACGGTTTCAAGGCGACAGTGATTCGAGACGGGGATGAAGAGATAGACGTTGTCGTCCAGTACACAGAAGATGGACGACAGTCTATTCAAGATTTGCAGGAGATGAATCTGATATCTCGACCAAATGCATTCGGACCACCGACCACTATCCCTTTGAAAGACGTGGCTGATATGTCTCGTCAGCGAGGATATGCCACTATCGAACGTTTTCAACGAGAACGAGCGGTTACCATTCGTGCCAGTGTGGATAAGGAGAAAATTCAGCCGGCCCAAGTCAACCAAAAGGTGCAATCGTTTTTCGATCAAGCGGTCAATCGTTATCCGGCTTGTAATATCAGTTTTGAAGGCGAATTGGCCGAGATCAATTCAGCCTTTTCTGATGTGGGTGAGCTGTTTGCGGTTGGTATGCTGTTGGTCTATTTTATATTGGGTACGCAGTTCAAATCTTTCGTTCAACCGATTATTATTATGATGGCGGTGCCGTTTGCCTTTATGGGAGCAGTACTGGGCCTAATCAACACCGGCCAGCCACTGTCGCTGTCGAGCCTATTTGGCATTGTGGCCTTGGCTGGTATTGTGGTCAACGACTCTATTGTTTTGATTGACTTTATCAACCGTCGCCGGCAGAGTGGAGCTAGTAAGTGGCGGGCCTTAATTAAGGGGGGTCAAACCCGACTTCGTCCCATCATTTTGACCTCTATCACCACTATTTTTGGTCTCTTGCCGATGGCACTGGGTATTGGTGGCCGGTCAGCAACTTGGATGCCGATGGCCAGTACCATCGTTTGGGGGTTAACCGTTGCAACGTTTCTGACACTGTTTGTGATTCCAGCTTTCTATGCAGTCGTCGACGACATCTTTCCCTGGAAAAACCGAGCAGAGGACTGATTTCTATGAAACAAAACGACGTTTTATTTCCCGCTCATCAACAGCCATTACAACAAATTCTAGCTGAACGGACCAATAGCGGTTACTTGTATCGTCAACTCGACAATGACTGGATTCACTGTTACGCCTGTGGACACAACTGTACTATCAAACCAGATCGTTTCGGTGTTTGTCGTGTCCGTTTTAATCAAAATGGAGAACTACGTGTACCGTGGGGTTATGTCGGAGGCTTACAGGTCGATCCGGTTGAGAAAAAACCTTTTTTTCACGCACTCCCCGGTGCCAGTACACTCAGTTTTGGCATGTTGGGTTGCGATTTTCACTGTGCTTATTGCCAGAATTGGATTACCTCGCAGACGCTCCGTGATCCAGAGGCTGTCGCTTTGCCAAAGGAGATTTCGTCAAATCAGATAATCGAGATAGCACTCCGACACAAAGCTCAGATTGTGACTAGTACCTACAACGAACCGCTGATTAGCAGTGAGTGGGCAATTGAGATCTTCAAGTTAGCGCGAGCTAATGGGCTGGTTACCTCTTATGTCTCTAACGGCAACGGCACACCAGAAGTAATTGACCATCTCCAACCATGGGTCGATTTGTACAAAGTCGATCTCAAAAGTTTTCAAGACCGAAACTACCGAAAACTTGGCGGGGTACTGCAACACGTTCTAGACACCATCCAGATGTTGTGGGATCAGCATTTCTGGGTTGAAATTGTTACGCTGATCGTTCCGGGCTTCAACGATTCCAACGAGGAACTAAAGGAAATTGCTGAATTTCTAGTCGCCATTTCGCCGGATATCCCGTGGCACGTGACTGCTTTTCATCAAGACTATAAAATGACAGATCCTGAAAACACGTCAGTTGCAACGCTGAAGCAAGCGGTAGAAATCGGACAAGAGGCCGGCTTACGGTATGTCTACGCTGGTAATCTGCCGGGCTATGTTGGGAACAGTGAAAACACCTACTGTTTTCACTGTCAATCACTTCTAGTCGAACGCAGGGGGTTCCGGGTGAAGCAGAATCGAATCCAAGAAAATCTGGATGCCTCGGTTTGCCCCGATTGCCAAACCAAAATTGCGGGTGTCTGGGGAATCAACCAACTCGAGGCCTTGAGCTAACCAGAGCCCTGGCTGTTTATCTACTGGCTTCGCCTATATCTAGAATGATCATATGGAGGTTCTCCGCCATCTTCTCAAACAAATGCTGAAACATAAAGATGGTGGCATTCAGTGACAGGGCTATCATGGTAAAACCAAGAATAATTTGAAAAGGTGGCATAATCACAAATACATTAATCTGTGGTATGGCGCGGGTAATTAATGCCATGGCAACGGTAGCTAAGAAGGAGGCTACAAAAACTGGTGCTGAGATTTGGAAACCAATTGTGAAGATTTGTCCAAAAAGAGTACTGACATTAGACACGATACCAGCGGTCAACCGAAAGCCGTCTAGTGGAATAATATCGAAGGTTTCCACCATCGATCTAACTAATAAATGATGACCGCCAACTCCAACAAAAATCACCAAACCGAAGAAATTGTACAGTTGCGCAATAGCGGTTATTTGTTCGTTTTGCCCAGGATCTAGGAGCGTGGCTGCACTCAATCCTACCTGGAGGCTAATCAGTTCTCCACTAAATTGGATGCTCGTAAAAAGCAACTGGGCACAGAACCCAATTACAAACCCAATCATCAATTCACGAAAAATAGCGAGAAAGAAACTGTAAATCGAGGTTGGCGAAACGAAATTTTGATCAGTTACGATTGGGAAAACAATCAAGCTCAGAAAGAGCGTTAGCGAAATCCGTACCAGCATTGGAAAAGAACGGTGGTTAAAAAAGGGCGCAAAGACGATAATTCCACCTAAGCGGAAGAAGATCAGCATAAAGCGGACGAAATAATCGACCGAAAGGGTAAAACTACTAGTCATTGCAGATAGTGGGAATAGTTGGTGATTAACTCACGAGTAAAGGTTTGCATCACGCGAATCATCGTAGGTAGGAGAAAGATAAGTACTCCGAAAACAGCGATCAGTTTGGGAATAAAACTGAGTGTCATCTCTTGGATTTGTGTGGCGGCTTGAAAAATACTGACGATCAAACCCACAACTAGACCTGTTATTAGTGGTGGCCCGGCGAGGATAAACCCCACTTCTAAAGCTTGCCGAATAATATAGATGGCGGCTTCTGGCTTCATTTTAGCTTAGACCTGAAATCCTGAAATCATAGAGACTGTTAGCAGGTTCCAGCCATCAATTAGCACAAAGAGCAAGATCTTGAACGGGAGAGAAATAGTTACTGGTGGCAACATCATCATCCCCATGGACATCAAAACGCTCGCTACTACCATATCAATGACGAGGAATGGAATGAACAAGATAAATCCAATGGTAAAAGCGGTAGTGAGTTCACTTACAACAAAGGCTGGAACCAGAACTCTTAACGGTACGTCATCACGGGTTGCCATCTGTTCTACTTTAGCTAATTGTGCCATCAGCTTTAGATCGGAACTCCGAGTTTGTTGGAACATAAAGTGCCGTACAGGAGTAACAGCATTCTGGAAGGCCTGTTGTTGGTTAATCTCTTCCACTAAATAGGGCTGAAGAGCTTGGTCATTGATCTCCTTCCAGGTTGGGGCCATCACAAAAAAGGTCAAAAATAGGGCCAGGCCCGTTAGGATCTGGGTAGGTGGAACCTGTGGGATAGCCATCCCTTGTCGTAAGAAAGAGAACACAACGATAAAGCGAGTGAACGAGGTCGTTAAAATCAAAAACGAGGGAGCTAAGGACAAGATAGTCAATAGAAAGAAAATCTGCAGGGTGGTATTTAGTTCTTGTGGATTGGTGGTTTGGTCAATACTGAAATTGATTCGAGGTAACGGGATGGGGGTAGAATTGGCTGGTTCAGATTGAGTAGAACTGGGCGACGAAATAGTAAATAATACCGAGATCAGTATTAGTAGCAAAGTTCGTCGATTTACAAACACGATTAGGCCCGCCACTGGTTTTATGATCGTTTCCCAAATTGTTGGATCAACTGCTGGATCTTTTCCACGCCAGTAAGGTCAGATGAGCCACCCTGGTCCCCGGTACCTGTTCTACTACTCCCTAACCACTGATCGATTTGATCGACCTCATCATCATCGAGTGTTGCAATATAGGAGATTTGTGTATTGGTCACACCAACAACGTGAACTTGGTCCACGACTCGAATTAAACAAACAGATTTACCCGGCGCCAGGGATTCCTGGAACAGTAAACGCACGGGACGAATTGTATGGAAAGATTGTGTGGGCGTAACAAATCGTCTTAGAAGCCAGATCGTAACGAAAATGGCAACAATGGTAATTCCCAGCCAAAAGGTGGTTTTGAGAACAATGCTGATCCATTTTAGCGGTTCGCCCGGTGGCGGTGTAAAGTCTGAATCAGTATCCTGGGCCCAGACAAATACCATTGGTCCGCAGAGGCAAAAAAGAAGGTGAATCCAAGTTACGAGTACGCGTGCAGGCATCAATGTAAAATAAAATTATCCTCAACTTGACTGGGGAATATCAGGAACACACCTCTCTGGAACTCACTCTTAAAGAGGTTATGATAGTGTTGTGGCTTTGCTTTCCTAGTATGTGGGCAGTGGCGGTAGCACTTTTACCCTTGTGTAGCAGACAACAAAGTGAGTTGCGGAAGAAAAAGTGCCATATTGGATGGGCTCATCTGCGGACTCCAAGCCTACGGCCCATTTTCTTCTTTCTCACCACAGGAAGGGCTAGGTCAACGTCTTTTTAATCAGATCTTCAGCGGTAACGATGCTGGTGATGCGCACGCCCAGTTGTTCTTCAAAGGCAACTACTTCACCTCTAGCGATCAGGCGGTCATTGATCAGAATATCAACCGAATCGCCGACCAGGTTGTTAAGTTCGATGACGTTACCAGGCGTAAAGGCCAAGATCTCCCGAAGCGGTTTGCGTGTTCGGCCCAGTTCAACGACAACTTCCAGGTTAACGTCTTGCAATAACTCTAAGGCATGCGGAACCGATTGTAAGGAACCGGCTCCCTGGATGTCGTCTTCCATGGCGAAGTCTTCACCCATGACATCCATGCCACCATCTTCTTCTATCCCAGCTAATTCTTCCAAATCATCTGGGCTTAAACCGCCCTCGTCTTCTTCTACCGAATCGCTGTTGGCTAAAAGTGCGTCAACACCACCTTGATCCATTTCTGACATTTTACCACTCCGTATTCATTATTGATAAAGCCCCGGCGGGTGCCGGCTGTTTGTATCTAACCGGCTTAATCTGCCACTTCGTACAATCCTGTAACTTTGACAGCTCGATTCTTTTCAAAGCGGCCTAAACGCGCATAAAATCTTGGTTTTTTTCCGACTTCGATAATAATGGGATCTACGATCTGCTTATTTCGCACTTTAGTGTCCAACTCGATCATACTGCCGACTTTCAACTCAGAGAGATCACGCATCGGTAACAGGGTTTTGGGCAAGACGGCACGAACCCAAACATTGGTTTTATAAGCCCGATTTTTAATTTTTGACTTCGAGAATTCTTTCTCATGCTCTTCGATATCACTAGTATTCCCAAATTCCTCAAGCGTACTTTCCGATAGAATTGGTTCGATCACACTAGAAGAATAACAGAGACTAATTTTTCCCTGTACATTAGCAAATTTAACACCGATGACAACATAGGTCATCTGTTCCTGTTGTGATCCTCCCTGAATGGCATCAGTATCGGTCTCAATAGAATCCAAGACAAAACTAACGTCGGGTTTTAATTGTTTCCAAACAGAGGTCATACAGTCTATCACTTCATCAAACAGCCGTTCAATGATCTTCCGTTCAATGGTGGTTAGTCGCCGCGTATTAGGTGTAGCGGTGGCCCCCTTACCCCCTAATAACTTTTCGACTATTGGGAAAACCAGTTCCAAACCAACTTCGACGATAATAGTGCCAGAAAATCCAGGTGCCTTTACCCGTCCTAGACAGGAAATTTCGGATAGGGACATAACGTAGTCTGAAAAGGTGAGTGTGTCAATAGTCTCGTAATTGACATCGATCAGCACCCCCAACATCCCCGACAAGGAGGTTTCTAAAGATCTCGACATTTGTTGGTGGAGCGACTCCATAGCTTTGTCGTGTTTTTTGGAGACCAACCCCCTTTTTTCACCCAGTTGACAAGGAAGCCATCTTTTTTCGCTCTCTCCTGGGGCAGTTCGATCTCCTCCTACCACTCCCATCTCTTCGAGCAAACTACCCGCTACGTCATCGGTAGGGTTACCTCCCGAAATCAGATCGTTTATCTCATTTTGCGACAATGTACTTGGATCTTCATTAACCATTTTTCTCTCCGCCTTGAACCGGACAAGATGATTTGTCGCGGCCTAATTATCCGCCACTATAAGTTCGTAAAATATAACTTTCTTGACTGAATCTGACTTAAAGTATGTGTCGCCCTTTTCGTCTTTCTTCCCTTTTTTTTCTTTTTTCACAAACTGATTAAAGACCTTGTCGTTGACTGCTTTCTGAATCTCTTCGGCATAGTTATCCCGTTTACTATAATCTTTTAGATCAGCAGCAGTTTCCGGTGACAATTCTTTCATGGTCTGGTTCTTAATCTCCGTCTTTAGAATAGATTGGATATCTGGACCTAACGCTGTCCACTGCTTATGGACGTTTTTCTCAACGATTAACTGTAAGGCGACCATTACTGTATTAATTGTATTACCCGTACTTTCTGTTTGGAAGGTGATATCCTCAACCAAGATCGGTCTCGATTGAGCAGTGATTTGGTAAGATGTAGGCTCACTGCCCAGTTGATCCGACTTGTCGTTTGCTTCAGTCTGGTTTTTGTCTTCACGTGTGACTAAAATAGTGGCTAAAATAGCGGTGGCTGCCACTAGAATTAGCAGGACTGGATACAGAACCAGGTGAATGTTGAGTCCGCTTTTTTTGGGCTCCGCTGCCTCTTCCGGTTTAGCGGTGTCATCAGACGAGGTTTCCTCTTCTACTGTCTCCGTAGCCTCAGTTTCTGAATCTGAGCTTTCACTTGCGCTGTCGTCTTCTTGGTCTGACTGGCTGCTTTCGTCTTGTGCTTCTTCGACCATGATTCACCTTAGTTAAATGTATGCTTGGTGGCAGGGCGATGGCTGAACCGCTCCTTGTTATGCTTTCGCTAAGAGGAGATATTGCCCCCTTATCCAGTCGGATTTGGCTTCCTTCTTAGTAATCCCCTAATCGAGACCTTCTTGATAGAGCCTTTTTGATCTGAATACTCTGGAAGGCTAAAAATCTCAAGGTTGAGGCGAGTTAGAATCAATTTGCTATATCTTTCCTGGTTAGTAACAATATGGAGGTCTTCAGCTGTTTGGTTAGATAGCACCAAAATACAAATCTCCCTGGCTCGGGCTTTGATAATTTCCCATTTGGCTTGCAATGACTCGTCCGTGCTCTTGAGTGTTTCGGCTTGCTCCCTGTCCAGGATCAAATCGACTGTAAACCTCCTTTGCTGGGGATCAATGTCTCTTGTGTTAAATTCGAGCGGGTTATTTTCATCTGCAAGAGAGACGGCTCGTGTATCATTCAGTCTGGACCAATTCTCCGCTGCCTTGGAGTCGATAGTGGAGGTCTCATTTTCAGGACTTTTCTCAGAGTATAATAAAAGGGGAATTCCGGCGGCCATCACGGTAGCCACAATCATCATCAAAGGGTAAACTACAAGTTGCGGATTGAAACGCTTTTCCTCGTCAGCGTTGACATCCGCTTCCCCCGCAGGAGGCGCATCAGCCGAATCTAACGTGCTATCAGCAGACGGGTCAATATCGTCTTGTTCTTCTTCGGCCATGATCTCTTTCCTCTTGGAATTAATTATAACGCAGACTTGACGTCGCTACAAGCCCAGAATGCACGAGATCTGGTTTGATTTAACTACGCCCTGGATCTGTCATTCGATTTTAGTTTCAGGCTTATTATATTTGCGTTGGATGAAAATTTCAATTCGTCTGTTTTTCTCATCGGCTGCTGACGTTTGAGCCGGATCGAGGGGTTTTGTGTTAGCGTAAGCGGCAATGGCTACATTTTCGAGACCTTGCTCCTTCAAATACTTTCGAACTGCTCTGGCTCGAGCCGCAGAGAGGTCCCAATTATCTTCGTACTTTCCTCCCGTGACCTGGTGACGATCCGTGTGACCTGCGACGATAATTTGACTTCCTTTTTCGGTTTTAAGTTGTTCCGCAATTTTATCCAAAATTCCTTTCATCGTTCCACTTAACTCGGCACCCGCCGAAGAAAATTGAACCTCCTTGCTACCAATCGGTTTTTTGACCGTTAACCGCAAACCCTCCTGAGTAAGCTTTGCATCTACAGTACCTTTTGAGAACGACTTCTTTAAACGATAACCGATTCCTCGCATTCGTTCTTCTTCGGTATTGAATTTTTCTCTTAATGGTTGCGTTTGACGTTTTTTCCGTATCGGGCTATCGAAAGAGGGTAGTAGACCAAAGGATTTAGAGAAAGCCTCAGAAACCGACGTATACTTGATTGGATCGAAGGTCGCCATGGCTAACATCAGTACAAAGAAGGTCAATAACAGGGTTACCATATCCGAAAATGTAACCATCCATTCAGGGGCACCCTCTGGATATTCTACTGTTGCACCACAACTTCCACCACAACTGCTACAAGGACCTTCGCAAGTCACATCACCCATCTATTTCTCCTCAACCTTTAGGATTCTAGCAGTTGGGCTTGATCTTTAGGGGCCAGGAAGGAGCCAAACCGAGCACGCATTACAGGTGGTGTCTCGGAAGAGGCAATCATGACAACGCCTTCGATAATAACATCCCGGTAAACTTTCTCTGCCTTGGACTTAGATTTTAGGCCGTCGGCAACGGGAGAAAAGATCGCGTTTGCAAAGACGGCCCCATATAACGTTGTAATCAGGGCCACGGCCATTCCTCCTGTCAATGCGTTCATATCCATTCCGCCGCCTCCACTCATACTTCCAAGCATGGCAATCAGGCCAAATAGGGTACCGATCATGCCAAAGGCGGGACAATACTTATTCATGGTATTAAATATCTCAGCCCCTTTCTCATGTCGTGTGGCCATAAATGTAACCTCACCATTTAGGTTGGCTCTGATGGTCTCTGCATCCCGGCCATCGACGGCCATCTGCAATCCCTTGCGCAGAAATTCCTCATCTAACTCTTCGAGCATCGGTTCAATAGACAGAATCCCACCCCGGCGAGCCGCAGCCCCAATCTCGATCAGTTGCTTCATCAAGGCGATTGGTGAGGGAACTTCTGGCTCGATCACCTTTAAGAATACCGCAACGAGGTTGCTAAAATCGGCCATAGAAAAGGTGATTAAGGTTGCTCCCAGCATTCCGCCTACGACGCAGATCAAGCTGGAGGTATCAATTAAGCCTTTCAGAAAGGCTGGTAAAGGCAAGTTAAAAAATGCACTTAAAATAGTTAAAAGAAGGGCTAAAGCTATTGTGCCAAAGCCGACTATACTTGCCAGATCCATCGCCGTTAGTCTCCTCGAGTAGGCTGCTCTGACATTCGATTTGATGCCAGGAAGCCAGAATATTCCAAAATATGATTAATTAACCTGATCTCAAACAATCAAACTAAAATTACCACTTCCAGTCAACTTGGGTCTGCTAGGAAAAACGATCTACCAAAGCATAGCCTAAAAAGGGGGTTTTTAGCCCCCTTTTAATGTCTCAAGACCCATTACCGTTTCAGGTTAATTAGTTCGTTCATAATGTCATCCGAAGTGGTAATTACCCGAGAGTTGGCCTGCAACCCTCGTTGGGCCATGATCAGACGAGCGAATTCTTCCGCGATATCGACGTTGGATTGCTCCAACTTCTTGGAGATCAGTTTGGCTTGCACCGTAATCCCTGGATCGCCAACGATAGCACCACCCGAGTTGACCGACTCAGTGAACATACTATCTTGCACTTTCAATAAACCAGCCGGGTTGTTAAACTGGGCTAAGACCAACTGTGCCATTGGACGACGCTCCCCATTATCGAAGTTGGCTGAAACAAGGCCTTTGTCGTCAACGTCAATCGTTTCAATACTGCCAGGTGGATAACCGTCGGGTTCAACCGAGGTAGTGGTGGAATCCGCGGCAAAGTGGGTAATTCCGTTAAACGACTGTTCCAGACCGACTCCAATCTCTATCTCTACAAAGTCGGCGTTATTACCAGGGTCAAAACTGAGTGCGGTTGCTCCAGCCAGGTATTCAAACGCTTGCAGTGAACCGTCCGCATTGAAACGGATGGTGCCCGATCCGCCGCTCTTAATTTTTTCATTGCCGGTCAAGGCGACATTCCAACTCCATTTTCCCGCTTCACGTGTTTTCTTGAACTTAAGGTTGAGATCGTGCGCTTGTCCCATGTTATCGAAAACGGTAGTCGTCATAATGTGAGTGACATCTTCCGCCTTCTGCGAATCGAAGAAACTGACACTACCACCAAATTTTGCTCTTTCTAGGTTAGTCGCAGGATCAATGGCACCGATCTGTATCTTTTCAATTCCCCGGGCAATTCCCAGTCCGCCGTTAATCCTGATCGTACCATCGTCTTCAATCGAAACCATCTCTTCCGGTTCTGCAGTGAACAATCCGGTCGTTGGATCTTTTTCAGAATCTGGAAATGCAACTCCATTTTCATCTTTCCGTGCCCTTTGGAACAAGGCCTCCTGAAGACCGGTTCGCAGTTGCTGCAACGTAGTGGTGGCATCAATCAACGTGGGTGTGCCGGCGGCATCCTTTAAAATAGATTCAGAGGTAGCGTACAGCTCAGCCCCACCGATAGTGACCGATTTTAAATCTAGCCGATCACCCGCCACCAGATCTACTCGATCGCCCTGTGCGTTTCTGAGCTTTAACAGTGCATCCGTATCTTTGGCAACGTGCGCAAATTCGTCTGAATCTACAGTTTCCGCAACATTGATCAACACCCGCCCATTGACATTTCCAAAGGATTGGTTGAGGGCACTGCTAGTATCACTAATCATCTTTAATCGAACGCCAGCTTGTACGGAGGCAAACTGAATTTGACCATTGGCTCCATTAGCCGCGTTAAAAGCACCATTAAAGCCAGTAGCCGCGTCATTGATCTTGGTAACGAGATCGTCAATTGTGGTGAAGTCGATACCGTAAGTGAAAGTTTTTTCAGCTGTTTCCCCGGTACCTGTCACCTCATAGCCGACGGTTAAAGTATCCATCCCTCTTGTTAATTGTAGGAAGGTTTCCGCCGTACCGTTGGCATACAATCCGTTAAAGTCTTCTGCAGGATCTGCTGTAGCCATGAAAGGTTTGGTTTTTGTGATCGTTCCCAGCACCTGTTCCTCTGAGTTCAAGTTGCCGCTAAAAGAGACCCCGGTCGTAGCTTGAGCTGGAATTTTCTTGTCGGCTGGAATTGTGATCGAGCCGACCTCGTTTGAGAGTTTTCCCCGGGCATCGGCCTGTTTCCCTCGAACGGACAGTCCCTGGTTATTAACCACCATACCGTTCGCATCAAAGTGAAAACTTCCATTGCGAGTAAAGAAATTTTTCTCTCCATCGTTGACTACAAAGAAGCCGTTTCCGAGAATCGCCAGGTCCGTCGTACTACCGGTTTCTTGCAGGTTTCCTTGGGTAAAGGTAGATTTGATGGCACCGATCGCCGTCCCCAAACCGATCTGGGACGGGTTAACCCCGCCCATTCCGCCAACAGGCGGTTGCGCTGATGCGATAGTCTGGTTCAGGGTCTCCTGAAAGGTGGCTCGCGCCGTTTTGTAGCCGACCGTATTCAGGTTAGCGATATTGTTACCAATTACGTCCATCTGGGTTTGGTGCGCACGGATACCCGCCAACCCATTGAGTAATGATTTTGACATTTCAGTTTCACTCCTATCCCTATCCCTAAAAAGGTATTAGATACCTTCTCATAGATGGGCCTCATTCGTGCGTTCTGATGAGTAATAATAATTCCGTTTTATTCTTTATTCAGTTGATCTAGTTGGTTGCCGCTAGCACTTCAGTCGGTGCGATTAATTTACCGTTGACTGACAGCATCGCCTTGTCGCCCTGATACGAGACACCAGAGACTTTGCCCTTCATCAGGGCTACTGGTAAGACCATGTCCCCCAAGCTATTAATCCCTTTGATTTTAAAACCGTAGGTGCCGGAAGGCAGCGGTTGGTTGTTTGCATCGTGACCATCCCATTCTATCTCTAATCTATCGGCTTGGTTGGTACTGAGTTGAAGTGTGTCTACTACTCGACCAAACCGGTCGGTTATGTCGACGGTTAAGTTAGCAGCAGTTGGAACGTCGGCGCCAAACTGAGCCGGTTGGCCCGCTGTCAATTCAATTGTATTACCAGGTGCCAGCACCGATTTACCGATGTATTGCACCGTTGAAGCATTAACAACTTGTCGATGAAGACCACTTTGCATCGTAATATTCTCGTTGACCTGTTGCATCTGCTCTAAGGCACTAAACTGCGCCGTTTGAGCGATAAACTCATCGTTCTTCATAGGATCGAGTGGATCCTGATACTTGAGTTGTGTCACTAAGAGTTGCAGAAACTGATCCTTACCCAGTTCTTGCTTACGGTCGATCTGAGGTGTTGGGTTTTTCTGCATTAAGCCGGCCAACCCGGATTGCTGTTTGACATCCATTCTCTCTACTCCAATTTCCCTTCCCAATTATTGCTTGACTAAATTGATCCTGTTGCTGGCAGAAAAAAGTTGGGAACACGATTGTTCCCAACTCTGCTTAAACAACGAGGTTCAATTGACTGTTCGCATATTGCGTGCCGATTTTCGTTCGGTTAGAGGTTGAACTGATACCGGCATTTTGTAGCTCTGAAGGGTTTTGGCCTCGACGAGACTGAACCTGCCGCTGATAGTCAGTGAAAAAACGTCCTTGTGATCTCGATTGGTGGAAATTTCTTCCGCTATCAACCGAAACCTCAAGGCCTGTCAGATCTATCCCCTGACTCTGTAAATCCGACTGTAGATCTGACATTTCATGCATCAGCATCTGTTGTGCCTCTGTAGAACTGGCCTGGATCTGAACTGCTACAGTTGAACTCCCGCTTTGTTCGCGGTGCTGAGAAACACGAACTACTAATCGTCCCAATCGAGCAGGTCGAAGTTGGATCGTCATCTCTCGCTCGGTCTCTTGTCGACGGCTATTTTGCATCGACTGGATCTCGCGAATGATGTCTTGCCGCGCATCTCTAATCTGTCGTGCCTCGGCGAATTGAGAACGAAGTTCATCTTGAGATGAAATTCTTCCCGTTTCGTTAACCTCTCTTTGTGGTGAAGTGGAAAGGTGTGCCAACCGTTTGGCTTCGTTCTCCTGTTCCAACACAGAGATAAACGGATCGCTTTCGGTGAACATCGACTCGCTATCCTCAGTGGTATCACTAGCGTCGCCTCCTTGCCCACCAAAGGCTGTTTCCGAATTGAAAGATTGACCCAAGGCGCTATTATTAAGCCGATTCGACACCATTGAGGATATTGGTGTAGTCGGTTCGGTTACCTCCGCAACGTTGTTCGATAACTTTTGCGGAGCAATCGCTGCTCCAGTGGGATCAGCAAGACCTCCTCGGCTGGTAACTTGACGCACTTGTCGTCCCATTCGGGTTGCTGGGGCCTCATCAGCGTCTACTGACGAATCCAGCAGGGGCGAAGCAGTTTCGGACGGGTTGAGCAGGTCCTCTGTTTGATTAACCGAATCAACTTCGGTTGACCCTGGTAGACCTACCTCCGTTGGCGTTGTCCGAAAAGCAGCATCGGCTGTTCTCTGACCTTCGCCAGCAGATAAATTAGGTAGATCTACACTAACTGCCGGGAAATTAGAGACCTCCGCTTCACTGCTCAGTGTTGGGTTCAGAGAAACCGCTGAGTTTTGCGGTTGATCTGAGACGCCTTGTATGGCCGACAGCAGCGAGGTACCATTCGAAAGATCTGGTTCAGCCGGTATTGACGTCATCTGCATGGCAGAAACATTGAGTCGACTTAGGATCGATTGGATCGATGGTTCCCAAAGTGCCTTCGATTGTTGAAGTTGACCGTTCAGCGAATTGAGGAAAGTCGGATCGTTGGCCTGTAAGGTAAGCCGAATGGTGTTGTCGTTGACGGCCGCTTGCAACTTTGCCCCAGTCGCCACTTGCTGAATGCCACTTGGCACACTAACCTGTAACAGATTAGCTGACGGTTGTGAATCTGTTGATTGTTCCATCACCGTCGCCAGTGTGCCCAGCATCTGCTGAAGACCAGCCGAGTGGGTCGAGGTTAGTTGCTGTGGGATAACAGTTTCCGACGAGAGATCGAGATCCAATACCACTGCTGGCGATTGGATTACGCTCACTGTTTGACTCCCTCCAACCAATTGATCGATCTCTACCGAGTCAGACTGCGTTGATTGGGAGGAAACTGTTTCAATCCAGGATACCAACTGCTCAGTCGGCAGATCCGTATCCATCGGCACTTGGATCGATAGATCTGAATCTGGAACTGAGATTGTCAGTTGTCCCGAATCCACTTTGAAGGCGATATTCAGACGATCTGAAATTGCTTGGCCCGAATCTAACCGGGTTTCAGCGGATATCATTTGGCTCAAAGGTTGCCCTGATGAGCGTTCAGCTAAATTAGTGATAATGCCTTGAATACGGGTTGTCGCTTGCTGAATTTCGGTCTCAGAAAGCTGAGCTTCGCCGGAACTGTTGCTCTGGCTAAGGCTCGTAGCGATGATTTGCCCGGACGAACGGGTCGTCTCAGACCAAACACCAGCCGTTTTAGCCATATTCGGCATGCTAATTAGGTGGTTAGTATCCAACTCTTGCCGATCTAATTCGGCAGTTGAATTGGTGGTTGACAGGTTAGCTGGCAAATTCATATTGTCGGTATCGAGGCTGACTCGACCGGATTCAATATGAAAGGCGATTTGTATGGAAGTTGAGGGTAATGCCTCTGCTCGATTATCAGAACGCAATTCAGATCCGGCGACATCGAATTGGTCACCATCTATCGGATCAGTTTCACTACTCATCACAGTAGTCTGTGACATTAGTAGTTGCTGTACCGATGGGTTGCCAAATTGATTAACCGGCGATGTTTCTCCACTCTCTGACCTGATCTCATCCTCAATCTCAGTTTGCAACGGCGCGCTCTCTGATGCCGAGACTGCAGGTCCGTCACTATCTGAAGTGACAAGATTAGCGGTCAGCAACTGAGCGACGACTTGCGGATCGAAGTCTGGATCTTGAAGAACCGGCAACGGCAGTTGAACCTCGACCTGGTCGAGTTTCAGTGTCAGTTGACGGTCAGAGATCTGAACGTTGAGTAACGATGCTCTGGTATCAGTCTGATTGGCTTGAATTGCATTGATAATACTCGGAAGAACCTGTTCAACAACCCCTTCGGCAAACAATCCCTCGTTATTCCCATTTGCAACGGCAAAATTTTCAACCCAACTGGCCAATGCGGAAACCTGTTCCGATATTGGTAACCTCGAAACAAGCGGTTGCTCCAACTGCCACTGGCCAAATGCACCTAGCGGATGTATCTGCTGATACATCTGTTCAGGTACCATCGCCAATGCTGGGGATTCCAGCATAACTGAGAGTTGGTTGGCATCAGGTTGAAAATCGAGGTTGAGTTGCAGGGGAAGTGAGGAAGACGTATCTGACCGCATAGTAGCGGAATTCATACGATAGTTTGGTTGGGGAAGAGCAGTCTCAGCGGTATCAGTCGATTCGACCTGATCCAGAGCGGCAGATAGTAGATCTGCAAATCCTTCTGGAGCCTGTCCGGCTGATTGGCTAGACGAAGCAGAGGATTGCACGCCTAAGCTGGCACCGAGTCCTTCTGAAGAAGCAGAAGGGGCATTCCAAAATAGGTTAGACATCAGTCAGGAGCCCTTTCTTCTTTTTGAATTGTAAACTTACCGATCTTTGTTGCAAGGATCATATCTTGGCCTACAGCTTCCATCAGTTTTTTGTAGAGTTTTTCTTGTGCCTTATCTTGTGCCATCTGCGGCACGGCATATCTCACAAAAAACTGTAACTCCAGGTCGCTGTAAACACCGATGCTCGCTGCAGCTTGATCAGCTTTCATTTTAAGCAATAAGTTTGCCAAGTCTAGCCCCTTTTCGTAGTTAGCGACTTTTTTTGATGCATCGTCTAGCTTCTTCTTTATTTCGTCGTACTCCTGTGTAGCTTCCTCACGATCGGCGATTGCTGCTTTTAGAGAGGACTGTAACCCGTCAATACTGATTTGTAGATCTCGTTCTTGTTCCAACAAGTTTTGTATTTCTCGGGCTATCTCCGGTGTTTTAACATCGACAGTCGAGTAGCCGTATAATTCACCGGCAGAGAGAAGGGTGGTGGCATCGCGTTCACCGTAGTTATCGAAATAGAACATCATTCCAAAGAAAACCGCGAAAAAGTAAAATATGATCGATAAAAAAGCTAACAGTTTAACCATACCTAATTTCCTTTGTCGCCTTCTTAGTGTTACCGATTGTTTGAGTCACTGAGGATTACGGCCTCAATAAAGTTTTTAATCTGAGCAATTTCTGCTTCTAGCTTTTCTATTTTTACTTCCTGCTCTCGTTTGGCCGACTTATGCTTGTCGAGGTTCTCCTGAAGCTTCCGCTTTTTACTGTCTAGCTCTTTAATTTCCTGCTTATTAGCATCCTGCTTCCCCTTTAATCGTTTCAAATTTTTGTCGAGAGATTGGATATCAATTGTGGCATAGCCATATTTTTCTCCTGCGGTCCAATTGTTTTGCGGATCTCTATTTTGCAGGCGATGTACCCACAGAGCTAGAAACAGTAATGTAATTGATAAAAAAAAGACAGAAATGAAGGTCAAGGTTCGATTCAACATTACCTATTCCTCTAATTTAATAGGGAGTTTTACGACCAGTTTTTCTGAGATTGGCAAGATTTTGTTCCAGTTTATCAATTTCACTTTTAACTTCCTGGTCTTTTTTTTTCAGATCTATGATTTCTGCTTCCAATTGGTTAATCAGACTCTGTTCTTTTTCCAATTCCCTTTCCAACTTGTTTTCTTCATCCATCTTCTCTTGTACCTTATCCGCTTTAGTGTTTTCGTTCTCGGACAGGTTGTGTAATGAATGGTATTCTCTCACTTCTTGCGCTTCATTCAATAATTTGTCTTTTAGACTTTGTGAACTGTCTAACCGGAAAATTAACTGATTCCACAGTCGAGCATGGAGCTTCCGACTACTTTCTACTTTTTTCGCTTCTGGCGCTGATAGATATAGGAGAAATTTATCTTGGACTTGAATGTGTTCCGGCATCATTTTTATCGCGGTTATCAGATCCTTTCTGTCAAATTGATCAACCAATTTCTCCATCTCTTCATTTTTCAGCACAATTAGGTGCTCCGGTTTGTCCAGCGAGTAGTCTGGTGGTAATACAGTAGTATAGTCGTAGACCGTAGCTTTTATTGATACGCCCGGAGTTCGATCTACCGTTAGATCCGTTCGCTTCCAGAGTAGAATTGAGAGGATAGCGGTCAAGAGTAAAAGTCCTGTAATTACGAACCGGATTGTTGTAGTCATAGCTCAACTCAATCGAATTCTAGCTGTCTGATCTCGCACTCTTCATACCAGCGACTTCATCCAGAAAAGCCTGTTCCTCTTTTAAAAATTGATAGCGGTGCTCTTGTTGGGCTTTTTCTTTCATCTTTCCCATCACTTCGTATTCGGTCCGAGCCTGTTGCATTAACTGACGTACCTGTTCTACCCTCTCCTCGGCCTGTTTAACCACGGTTGCTTGCACTCGCACCTGTCGATCTAAATGTTCAATATAGGCCACGTAAGTGGTCCAGTCTTTAGCCATAAATCCATACTGTTGCTTTTTGGCTTGTAGATCTATCTGCAGGTTGCTCTGTCCATTCTGTAGATCGGCTAATTTTTGCTGTTCTGTTTGCAAATTTTGCCGGGCTGTTGCCAAGTTACGGCTGATCTGTTCGTAGGTTAGTTTGCGACGTTGTAAAACCGGTTCAAGACGAAAACGGAACTTCTGCATTTTACGAGTTGTGTATGGGAAAAGATCTAAGGTTCTGGGAAAGTTTTATCTGGTGGCGATGGCATCGCATCGCACCAGCAGTATTGAAAAGATTTAGGCGGTTGGGATGGTAACTGACTGACTGTCGTCCGTTTGAAATACTTGTGCTAGTTGGGCAATGGTTTGGTCCAGGGTATTCGGTTCGTTGCCTTGTCTTAGAAAGTCATTCATCGGATCCTGGTGTTGGATAGCGTAATCACTCTGGGGATTCATGCCAACCGTATAAGCACCGATATTATAGGCGTCGCGGATAGATTCATAGTCAGCTAAAACCTGTCGGAATTGCCCTGCTACTGCCTGATGAGCTGGAGTGGCGACATCAGACATCAGTCGGCTCAAACTAACCGAGACATCGATAGCTGGATAGTGGTTTTGGGAAGCAAGTTCCCGTGATAAAACGATATGTCCATCCAAAATGGATCTAGAAGTGTCGCCGATTGGGTCGTTCATATCGTCACCTTCGACCAGTACAGTATAAAAAGCGGTTATCGACCCTTCTCCATCAGTTGTACCGGCTCTTTCCATCAGCATCGGAAGTTTGGCAAAAACTGAAGGGGTATAACCACGGGTTGTAGGAGGTTCACCAACTGATAGCCCAATTTCTCTCTGCGCCATGGCAAAGCGGGTGACTGAGTCCATCATCAGGATTACATCCTTACCTTGATCACGAAAGTATTCAGCGATAGCTGTTGCGGTAATCGCCCCCTGCACTCGTAACAGTGGGGGTTGGTCGGAAGTAGCTGCTACAACGACCGATCGTCGCAGGCCCTCCTCGCCCAGTGCATCTTCGATAAATTCCATTACTTCTCGACCACGCTCCCCAATCAGGGCAATTACATTAACCTCCGATTCGGCGTTGCGGGCGATCATTCCCAGCAATCTACTCTTACCCACACCACTACCAGCAAAAATCCCGACCCGTTGTCCTTTTCCAATAGTCAGTAGTCCATCAATTACTCGGACGCCGGTTGGAATAATCTGACTGATGCGTTTTCTGTTGTAGCAATCGGGCGGCGTATTGTAAACTGGATATTGAGCTAGACTTTTTAAAGAACCTAAATCGTCAAGCGGATCGCCCAGTGCATCGACCACCCGACCTAACAATTCATCATCGACATGAACGGAAAAAGAGGAGTTGGTAATCCGGATCCGGTCAGTAGCCTTAATGCCGCGGATATTACCTAGCGGCATCAACATGAGTCGATCATCCTCAAAGCCCACTACCTCTGCCATAACCTCTACCGGCTGATTGGTTTCCGGATCAGTAGCTGAGATCATGCAAAGTTCACCAACAGGAGCCGCAATCCCCTTGGCTTCGATTACCAGGCCGACTACTTTGGTGATTTGCCCATAAGTAGAAGTCAGGGAGGACTGACGTAGTTCGCGAATATAGCGGGTTAGATTCAGGTCGTGAAGCGGTTCAGACGAATTGAGGCTCAGTGATGAATTATGCGGATTCAATCTCGGTTACCTCAGCGGTATGATACAGTTTCCAGACAATTTCAGCAGCGTTGCTCAACTTCTCGCGCCAGGTACTGTCGATCAGGTTAGATCTATTTTCTAATCGGCATTCGCCGATAATCAGGGTCTCGTCTGGCACGAAATTTAGCGTACCAATACCTTCAACCTGCTCTAGTAACTGAGGGCGGTATTCCCGCATCAAGGCGAGATCGTCAGGATTCAAGTAAAGAGAGATTTCGCTTTTGTCTTTAAGATGGGTTAACCCATCTCTGACCACTTCGACGATAATTTTCGGATTAACGGTCAATTCAAAACCGACAATCTTGGTTGAAACCACCATCACAAACTCTAAAATCTCGGCTTCATACTGGGTGATCAATTGCGTTTTGAAAGCGGAAAGATCAACGACAGCCTGCTGCAGAGTGTCAGCGAGTTGGTCAGTTTGTTGAACCACAGCCTGCTGCCCTGCCTGCAACCCTTGTTCAAAACCAGACTGTTGAGCAGTTTGTAACTGCTGCTCAATTTCCGCTTGCGCTTGTGCCAGCAATTGATTGGCCTCGGCTTCAGCCTGTTGAAGCATGGCTTCGGCTTGGTTTTTGGCGGCTTCCAGTTCCAACTCCGCTTGATTCTGGAGTTTGGTTGCCCGTTGCTCGGCATTATCAATTAGGGCATCAGCCCGAAGTTGTGCCTCTTTAACGATATTTTGAGAAAGACCCGTCTCATCGTCAGGTCGGTTGCTAGCCAGATGATCTCGGCCAGGTGGGGTGGCCTGCTCTAAAGCAAAGTCAGTATCAACAGCTTCGATCTTTTCGAAAGATCCAGAGGTTACCTGATCGGCTCGAAGGACACGTGCCATTTATCTACAATGCAGAGGTCAGTTTGCTGTTCAATCGTTGTCTACTAGATCAACTCTTCTTCTTCACCACTTTGGTTAATGGTAATTTTCCCCTCCGCCTCCATCTTTTTGACCAGGTTAATAATCTTCATCTGTTCGTCTTCTACCTCTTTAACTTTCATCTTGGGTAGCGTATCTATGATCTCGTCAAGTTCCTTTTTTATTTGCATACTCATTGAACCACGAATTTTATCTGCGACAGCCGGATCACCTAATTTCAAGGCTTTGGCGAGTGTATCCAGATCATACTCGGTTTGAACGTCTCGCACGACCTGCTCCATGTCCTGTTGGCTAATTCCACCGAGATGATCAAAAGTAAACATCAGATTATCGATTTCCTCGGCCATTTCTGGGCTCTCTGCTTGTAACCCTTGCATAATCACTTTTCCATCCGAATCCGGAAGTAGGTTCAAAATTTCCGCGGCTGACTCGACGCCACCCATGCTATCACCGGAGGAACTTAATAATCCCTGCATCTGTTCCTGCAACGATTTTTTCATTAAATCGACGACTTCGGGTTTCATCTCTTCCATCTCAGCAATTCGCTTGACTACCTCCAGCCTAGCTTCAGTCGGCAACAGAGCCAGAATATCGCTGGCTTGCCGGGCACTCAAATTGGCCAAAATCAAAGCAATAGTTTGCGGATGTTCAGTCTTCAAGATTTCAGCCACCCTGGGAGGCGCCGCCTCTTCCATGAAATCGAAAGGGTTGCCGTCGATCTGGCGTTGTGCCTGTTCAATGATCGACTCGACCTGCTCCGGTTCCAGTACTTTGCCCAGCAAAGAGCGGGCGTATTGTAAGCCGCCTTGGGAGATATATTCTGAGGCTAACATCAACATCCGGCATTCACGTAACACCTCCAGTTTATCTTCGGCTTGCACCATTTGTGTTTCCCCGATCCGAATGGTCAGGTCATGGATCATTGTTTGATCGAGTTTTTCGATTACGGCAGCCGATTTTTCTTCCCCTAGCGTAATCATCAAGATAGCCGCTTTCTCTGGCCCACTCAGTTCTGGTGGCATATGAATTATCTCCTCTAAACAAGGGTTTCGACTCCAGTGCGGAGCCTTAAGCAAATCTCCGGTATTAGGACGATTCTTCTTCGATTCCCGCGTATGCTGGATTGGTTAACCAATCTTCGACGATCTGAGCTACGACCTCCGGCTTTTGATCCGCAAAGGACATTACCTCCGTTTGCAGTCGTCCGATCTCCTGCATTTCCGTCCCGCCTACATCCATTTCAATGCTTGCCAGCGGTTCCTCGCCAGCAGGGGGCTGTTCAACTCCTGGTAAGCCGGGGGCCGGGGCCATCCCCGGAACGGGCGCTACACCTGGTTGCCCTGGGATAGCGGCTAGACCGGGGGCCTCTCCCATCGCCGCACCAGTCAGTGGTGATCCCAGTGGAAGATCGCTTTCCATTCCAGTGATGCCGGCAGGTGCTGTCGCCGAAAGCCCTCCCAACTGCAACTGCTCCAGCGCGGATCTCATCAAAAATAACATTACTAATGCAACCGCTAGAATCGCGATGTACTTAGCAATATCTAGAAACAGTCGGTTTCGTTGCCCAACTTTCGCTTCTTGTGTCGCGGTAGAACGAGTTGTAGTATCAAAAGGAAGGCTAATTAACTCGACATTATCATTACGAGTTGAATCGAAGCCAGCGGCGTTTTGGGCAAAGATTTTCAGTTGGTCCAACTCGGGTTGTAGCCACGGCGTCCGGGCTGGAGGAACTGCAGTTGAAGTAGAATCGGGTTTATGGTCAATAAGAACCGTGGCGGTTAGCCGAATAATAGAGCCTGGTGCAGTGCGTTTGGAGCTTTTGCGTTCGCTGACCAGATACTGGAGTTCACGGCTCTGTTTACCGACATCTATTTGCGACCCGGTTCCTGTATTAGTTTCAGAAGTTGCTGTTGTATTGGACGAAACCCCGACCACGGCCTCGCTCATGCTGGTCGGGCCAGAAGTGGTTTCATCGATTGTAATTTCCATCTGCTTCGGAATCAGATTAGACTCTACATCGAGGGGGTTGTAAAGCGTTTCATCTGTTGTCTGGTCGTTGAAGTCCGTCTCCACTACCACGTTGGCTCGAACATATTCCACCCCCCCAACAAGTGGGGCTAAACTTTGCCTAATGCGTTCGGTACGTTGGGTGGCGATTTGGTTTTCATATTGAAGTTTACGAAAAGCCCCTTCCATTTTCAGATCGTAAGCCGTCCGTTCAGGTTCGCCAGAAAGCGTACGCCCTTGGTCGTCAACAATTTGTACATTCTCGGTTGATAGCCCTCGGACAGATAGAGCAACAATATTGATAACCCCTTCTATCTGTTGGTAGTCTAGTGATTGGCCTGACATTAGGTCGAGGATTACAACCGCTTTGGCCGGTTGTTTGTCAACCGCAAAGGCGGAATCGACCATAGGGGTGATTTGGACGGTGGCGTATTGGACTGGCGCAAGAGTCTCAATAGCGTTACGGATATTTATCTCTGTCTTTTGCTGGTCTTTACGGCTATAATCGAGGAAGGTATCGCCAAAGCCGGAGGATTGGGTGAAGATCTGGTAGCCGCTTTCTGGACGTGGTACACCAGCCATGGCCAAGACCATCTGGGCACGAGCAGTTTCCCTGTAAGGGACGGCAATAGATCCGGTCGTCGGAACAGTGTATTTGATTCTGGCACTGGCCAATTCGCCCTGTACCATTCTGAGGTCACGATCCGATAGGTTGGAAAAAATTACCTGATCTTCTTCAGTTCCCGACCATAGACTAAACCCAATCAACGCCCCCAGAATAACAGCTCCAACAATTGGGACCACAATTCTGGCTTGTTGGGGCAGATTATTCCATATATCCCGAATTTGGTTAAGAAATTGTAAAAGACCTTCTGGCACAGGCTACCCTTTCAGTTGAGTACCACCTCTCGGTTCGACTCAGGATTACTGCATTCGCATGATTTCTTGATAGGCTTCGATCAGACGATTCCGAACTTGCGTCATCAGTTGAAACGAGATATTGGCCTTTTCAACTGCCACCATCGTCTGGGCAATATCTTTAGTTTCCCCTTTGGCTAGCGACTCAATAGCCTGATCTGCTTGTTCCTGCAAGCGGTTGACATCCTCAATCGAATCGCGCAGTGTATCCGAAAAGGAAGGTTTTTCCGCTTCACTGCCAGTAATTTCTTCTGACTTCTGACCCGCCGGCTTCGAAACTGAAGGCGTCGGCATCAGTGTACGTTGAAGTTTCATCTCTATCTCTCCTTAATCCAAGAAGACTCCTTCAGATCAATTCGTCGATTTAGGTTCCAATTTCGAGTGCCTTTTCCGCCATTCTTTTGGAGGTATTTAGGGCCGCAATGTTAGATTCGTAAGATCTGGAGGCTGACAGCATATTGACCATCTCCACCACTGGATTGACATTCGGTAGCCTGACGATGCCTGTAGCATCTGCCTCCGGATGACCTGGTTCGTAGAGTTCACGATAAGGAGTTTGGTCTTCAACAGTACCTAGAACTTGGACTCCGGGTTCCGCTCCTCGATCTTGCTGGGTTAATTTTGCATACTTTTCGTAGGCACCATTAAGGACGAAAGAAAAATCTGGTGCCGGATTGCCAGAAGAAAATAGCACCTCTTTGCGTCGGTAAGGCTGACCGGAGGCGGTTTTAGTAGTTTGAACATTGGCTAAGTTCTCAGCGATAACGTTCATTCGGTACCGTTGTGCCCGAAGTCCAGTTACACTGGAATCAATGGCGGAAAAAAGATCTGCTTTCATTACTATTAGTTCCTCAAATGGCTAAACACGACCTGAAATCGCATTTTTCAATACACGAAACTTGCGGTTGGCCAACTCCAGATAGGCGCGATGAAAGTATGAGTTTTCCATCAGTTTAGCCATTTCTTTGTCAACATCGACATTGTTGCGATCCAGCCGTTCTTCAGTAGTTGGTTCCGCTAGCAGATGCGTGCCAAATCGGTTACGAGTCTGTTCAGCTTTTTTCTGGTGCGTCATTTTGACCTCAAGGGCAAATGATTTATTTTCTAGTTGCTGAAATCGCCCGATCGCATTTGATGGCGGAGTTGGTCTTTCCTCATTCAATGCTGTTCGTAAGGTTTGCTGAAAGTCGAGATCCAAACTTTTATATTTAGGGGTATCAGCATTGGCGATGTTGCTGGTGATGACATGGTGTCGCATCTGTGTGCCTGCCGCTGCGAATTCCAGCGCGCGAGAGGTGGTGTCAAAAAGTTGTGCCATTTTTTCTCACAGGATATTTACCTGCAGTTTGTTAGCAAGCAATGTGCCAACCTGTAAGTACGTCCCCACCCCTCACTGAGATTCCGGCTTCTCGTATTCCCGCAGTTTGTTGCGAATGGTACGGGAGGTTACCTCTAAAGTTTCAGCCGTTTTAGTTTGGTTGAAGTCATGCGCTTCCAGCGTTCGCATAATAGCCTCTTTTTCTAAATCGCGGAGCGTCATTCCAACCTGAAAAGGAATCTGGTCTAAATGATCCTGGCTAATCGGTTCTATTGGAGGCGGACTTTCATCTCGGTGTAGATCTATGTCACCGGCGACAATCAGATCGCTTTGGGTCTGAATTACCGCCGATTGTACCGCATTCTCAAGTTGACGCACATTACCTGGCCAGTGGTAACTAGTTAAGACTTGGATCGCTTCTTGACTGAACTCTTGCACAGTTTTTGCATACTCCTTATTATACTGCTCCAAGAAATGCTCGGCAAGCAGCGGAATGTCGCCTGGCCGATGGCGAAGCGGTGGTAGAACAATGCGAATTACGTCCAGTCTATAAAACAGATCGGCACGAAACTTTCCTTGATCTACAACTTGCTGAATATTTTCGTTAGTGCAGGCTACAATACGGACGTCCACTTTGATCGGTTGCGAACCACCTACGCGTTCAATTTCACGTTCTTGTAACGCACGTAGTAGTTTTGATTGTAGCGGTAAAGAGAGATCACTAATCTCATCTAAGAATAGTGTACCTTTGTCGGCTCGCTCAAATCGGCCAACATGTTGCGAATCAGAGCCGGTATAAGCACCTTTTTCGGCACCAAACATCTCACTTTCCAACAACGTTTCTGGAATAGCGGCACAATTGAGTGCCACTATTTGACCCGATTTGGTACGAAAACTGAGATTATGAAGCGCTTGGGCGATTAGTTCCTTGCCAGTACCAGTTTCACCTTGAACTAAGACCGGCGCATTACTCGGCGCGACAGTTCTTACCTTGTCTAGGATTCGCAACATTTGTTCATCTTGCGTGATAACATTATTCAAATCATCACTGGTTCCATTATCAGGTCTGTCGATGAACTGTTTGACCAACTCTATCAATCTAGCCGGTGGAAATGGTTTCTGTAAATAATCGACGGCCCCTTCTTTGATGACTTCGATGGCATCCTCAAGATCCGGGAACCCGGTCATAATAATGATAGAGGTTTCTGGATGACGTTTCTTGAGTTCTCGAAACAGGGTAATTCCATCCATCCCTGGCATCTTAACATCGGTAATTACCACTGCGAAGGATCGATTTGTCATCAACTCGATGGCTTCTTTGGCACTGCTTGCTGCCATGGCGACGTAGTTTTCCCTACGGAGTACTTCTAGTACAGCACCTCGCATGAAATCTTCATCATCGACAATTAGAATTTTGCAGTCGCTCATTAGGAGACTCCGGTATGGAACAGGCTAAGTTTCAAGTTGATCGGTTAGAGCGTCGATCTCGAAGACTGGCAGTTGGTTTTGCCGAGCGTCGGTTGGTAATTCGATATAAAAACTGGTCCCTTGACTTTCCTGGCTTTCAACCCGAATCCGCCCAAAATGGGCTTGAACAATTCGATTGACCGTATGTAACCCCAACCCCGAACCAGAGGGTTTAGTAGTAAAAAAAGGGGTAAAAATCTTTTCCTGAATGTCGGATGGAATACCACACCCGGTATCCTTGACACAAAAGACGAGCAGTTCTCGTTTTTCATCAGTTTGACCAATCAGGGACAGTTCGCCACCTTCTGGCATAGCTTGAACCGCATTCAAAATAATGTTCAACACTATCTGCTTTAGTTGCTCGAAATCCCCGTAGCAAATTAAGGAGGCCGCATAATCTTCAATCAATTGAATCTCATTCTCGATGATTGCATAACGAGTATAGGTGATAACCTCCTGAACCAGATCTGTAAAATCAACAAACTGAAAGCTCGGTTTTATGGGGCGTGCTAAGGAAAGCAGGTTATAGGTAATCGACTCCAGAGTATCCAATCCCCTAACTACTGAATCTGCTAGTTGTTTACGGTCGTCGGTTAACTCTTGCTGCAACATCCCCGCGTAGAGACGAATTGCCCCTAGTGGATTACGCAGATCGTGAGCCACCTCTGCTGCCATCCGTCCCAATTCGGCTAAAGCTGTGGAGCGACCCAATTGTTCTTCTAACTCTTTTCTCTCAGATATATCGTGTATCATCTCCAGCGCCCCCAAAACTTGTCCATCTGACTGCTGGATTAAAACGGTACCTATTTGGACAGGTATTGGCTCGGTGGTGTCTAGTGTTTTGATCGATCCCTCAAGCCCAACGTAAGGTTGATGCGAAGTCAGTGTCTCCAAAAGAAAGGGGCGATTGCCAAAAATCTGTGCATACGGTTGGCCAATTACCTGGCTCCCTTTCTTACCCATTAGCTGCTCGGCTGATCGATTGAACAAGCTGATATTGCCGTCTAGGTTGACCGCTACTACCGCTGCGGTCATGCTTTCCAGGATACAAGCCAACTGGTTATGCAGGGCCTCTTTCTCTTGTAGGCTTTGGCTTAGCTCCTGGTTAGTTCGTTCCAGTTCTCGATTAACGTTTTCCAGTCGTTTTTCCAGATCCGCATAGGCGTCAGCCAGTTTCTCACTGGCCGAATCAAACGACTGAAAAGCTTCAGAAAAAAAGTGTAGTAAATCCTGATCGAGATTATCTGGTGTCTGGTTCATCAATTTTGTATTCCATCCTAAGTATGTACGATAGGAAGGGAAACATCGTTACAGACCTTGTTAGCAGAAACCGACTTAACCAACAACGGACCAATTTTATTTTAGCATGGGGGTTGTGCTGTGGCAAGCGAGATTGTTCTAGGCGTTAGCAGTATTGACGGCTTGAATACTAACCGACCTAATAAGTATAATACCCTAGAGTTAAAGACCGGCAAGTACACAGTGTGGAATAGCTAAAGGAAGTGAAAATATTAAGCATGTCGAGTGGATCCTACAATTTTCAGGAGATTGAGCAGCGGTGGCGAACTTACTGGCAAGAGAATAAAACTTTCCGTACTCCAAATCCGGGGGATGCCGACTTCGATTCTGCCAAATCGAAATGTTACGTTCTAGATATGTTTCCCTATCCGAGTGGATCTGGTCTTCACATCGGTCATCCTAAAGGCTATATTGCAACTGACATTTACAGCCGTTATAAGCGAATGACTGGCTACAACGTCTTACATCCTATGGGCTTTGACAGCTTTGGCTTACCAGCAGAGCAATACGCAATTGAAAATAATGTTCATCCTGCGACAGTGACAGAAGATAATATTACTTCCATTCGCGATCAATTGCAGTATCTTGGATTGAGCTACGACTGGGACCGTGAAATTGCAACCTCTCACGAAGACTACTATCGCTGGACTCAGTGGATGTTTCAACAGTTCTTTGAAAGTTGGTTCGATCCAGACCAGCAAAAAGCCCGGCCAATTTCAGAATTAGTTCAATCTTTTGAATCAGGGCAACACAAACTGGAGAACAAGGATTGGTCAGCATTATCAGAGGCTGAAAAGTCGGCACTTCTTAACGAATATCGGATCGCTTACCAGAAAGAGGTAACTGTCAATTGGTGTCCCGGGCTCGGTACGGTATTAGCCAATGAGGAGGTCACCAGCGAAAAGAAAAGTGAACGCGGTGATTTCCCTGTTTTTCAGCGGCCACTTAAACAGTGGATGATGCGTATTACGGCTTATGCCGACCGGCTATTGACAGATCTGGATCGGGCAGAACTGCCCGATGGTTGTGGAGGGCATTTTCAAATCGACTGGCCAGAACCGATTAAGCTGATGCAGCGAAATTGGATCGGTAAAAGTAGCGGCGCGAATGTCGTTTTCGATGTTTTAGATCCACAGACAGAAGAGGTGGCTTCAACTTTGACGGTCTACACTACACGACCCGATACTCTCTTTGGTGCTACCTTTATGGTGGTTGCCCCACAGCATCCAATCGTGACATCCGGTCATGCTGGTTATTTAGTGCCGGATGAACAAGCTCAAGTTGTTAGTAGCTACATTATTCAGGCTGAACAGAATGCAGTCACCACAACGGAGTTCTCTGCGTCCGAAGCTGAAAAGACAGGCGCCTTAACGGGGATTTATGCTAGAAACCCTGTCAACAAGGAGAAAATTCCTATCTTTGTAGCCGATTACGTCAGCATGGACTACGGTTCCGGATCAATTATGGCTGTGCCGGCTCATGATGACAGGGATTATGCTTTCGCAGAAAAGTACCAATTACCGATCGTTGAAGTGGTGGGAAAACCTGATGGGATTACCGACCTTTGTTTTACCGGTGATGGTGTATCGATCAACTCAGGTGAAACGGAAACTAATCCTTTTGCGATTACTGGTCTACCCACGGCAGAGGCAAAATCCAAAATCATTTCAGCCTTGAAGAAACAAGGTCGAGGTCAAGCCGCAACTAACTACAAATTGCGTGACTGGATCTTTTCTCGACAACGTTATTGGGGGGAACCTTTTCCCATCGCGACACATCCGTCGGGACAGACGGTCTCGGTTGAACCACCGGTGCTTTTACCGGAGATGGACGATTTCCGACCGGCCACCTCAACGGATCCCGACTGTCCTGTTTTACCGCCGCTCTCGCGGGCGGAGCCGTCTTGGCAACACATACAGATAGAAGAGAAAACGTTTCAGCGCGAATTGAATGTTATGCCACAATGGGCGGGCTCGTGTTGGTACTTTTTGCGATTTATAGATCCGGCCAATGGCGACACATTTTGTGCGGAATCAGCGGAGCAGTTTTTCATGCCGGTTGACCTCTATGTTGGCGGCGCTGAACACGCTGTTCTACATCTGCTCTATTCACGATTCTGGCATAAGATCCTATTTGATCTAGGTCATGTCTCAACGCCTGAGCCGTTCAAAAAACTATTCAATCAAGGAATGATAACAGCTGATGCCTTCGTTGATAGTCGAGGGACGTATGTTGATATCCGACAAGTCGAAGTACAGGATGATATCCCTTATTGTACTGAGACTGGCGAAAAGCTTCAGCGTTTTAGCGGTAAAATGGGAAAACGTTATAAGAACGGTTTGCCGCCGGAAGAGATCGGGCAGGAGTACGGTGTCGATACACTTCGGCTCTACGAAATGTACATGGGACCGTTAGAGGCTAGTGTGCCGTGGAGCATGGAAGGTATTCGCGGAATGCAACGCTATTTACAGAGGGTTTGGCGCAACTTTGTAACGACTGACGGGGAAGCAAATATCGGTGGCGACATGACGCCAGACCTGGAGAGGTCAATACACCAAACCACTCTCAAAGTAAGTGAAGATCTGGAAAATCTACGCTTTAATACAGCGATCGCTGCATTGATTGAACTCAATAACAAGCTAGTCCAACTGCCGAATATACCGGAAGAGATCGGACGGATTTACCTTTTATTGTTAACACCGTTTGCCCCCCATTTAGCGGAAGAACTTTGGCGAATCTGCGGGTTTGGTCCAAAACTGGTGTCAAGCCAAAATTTCCCGGTTGGTGACCCCGAAAAAGCTAAGGAAGATCAAATCACGATGGCGGTTCAAGTGATGGGAAAAATGCGCGGCACGATTCTAGTCTCAGATACCGCTAATGAGGAAGAGGTTGAAACTATAGCCAAAAATGATCCTAAAATTGCTAGACGCTTGGAAGGGAAAGAAATTCGGCGAGTGATTGTGGTTCCAAAACGGGTCATTAACTTTATTACATCATAATTTTGCTAGAATTTAGTAAGATAACACAAATCAAATAGCAGAAATTTAGGAGCGCATAGCCATCTAATAATGTCCAGCAATTTACAAGAACAAGTAATTTCCTCCTCCAATTCAGTTTCAATCATTCCATTAGGTGGATTGGGCGAGTTTGGCAAAAACATGATGGTCTATGAATGCGGTGACGATCTGATTATCGTCGATGTAGGAATCATGTTTCCGGAAACGCATACTCCTGGAATTGATCTGATTGTCAACGATATTACCTATCTGATCGAGAATCGAGATAAGATTCGGGGTGTAATCATCACCCATGCACACGAAGATCATATGGGGGGGTTGAGTTTTCTGCTGAGAGAAATTAACATTCCGGTTTATAGCACCGAACTAACGCTGGCTTTAGCTGCTGGTCGGTTGCGGGAATATCAGCTACTTGGCCAAGCCGAACTCAATACCATTACCGTTGATCAACCGCTAGAACTGGGTTGTTTTACCATTGAGTTTATCCCGGTTACTCATAGTATACCCGCTGCGGTTGCGCTGGCCATTCATTCTCCTGCCGGGACGATTGTCCACACTAGCGATTTCAAACTCGATCAAACATCAATCAATCAGCAACCGGCGGATTTACACAAACTGGCGACCATAGGGGCAAAAGGGGTGGATCTTCTCCTTTCGGATAGCACCAATATTGACCGTGCCGGTTTTTCACCAGCAGAAAATAGCATTTTCGCCGATGTAGACCAGATCTTTCGTGCTGCAGAAAATCGCTTATTTTTATGCACCTTTTCCTCCAGCTTGCATCGGATTCAGCAGTTTATAGATCTGGCTATTGTCCACCGTCGATTGGTGGCGATAGCAGGTAGATCTATGGTTGGTAATATCCGTACCGCCTCTGAACTTGGATATTTAAAGGTGCCGCCCCACTTGTTGATTGATCTTAAAGAGGTTAACCGGTTTGCACCGCATGAAGTGGCTATTCTTTCTACCGGAAGCCAAGGTGAACCACGATCGGCAATGGCACTGATGGCAGCCGACAACCACTCCATGCTAAAGATAGAAACGGGTGATACCGTCGTGATTTCGGCACGACAGATTCCAGGTAACGAGCGGGCAATTGGCGAAATAGTTAATAATTTGCTGAGACGAGGGGCTCACGTAATCCACGAAAATAACGCCAATGTACATGTGTCAGGCCATGGTGCCTACGAAGACCTAAAACTGATGCTCAATCTGATACAGCCGAGATGTTTCATTCCGTTGCACGGTGAATACGCTCATCTGGTACAGCATGCCGAATTGGCTGAATCGACTGGCGTTTCCAAAAAAAATATCATAGTGGCCGAAAATGGCGACCGGGTCTGCCTAACGCCTAAAGGGTGTTACCTGGATGGCCAAGTGTCATCGGGTTCGGTTTTTATTGATGGAAAAATTGAGTTTAAAACCGATATCGTTTTGTATGATCGTCGTCAGTTAGCCGGTGACGGTATTGTTGTGCTAGTAATTGTTCTCAATAATAAAGGCCAACTGGTAACTGACCTCGATTTAGTCACCCGTGGATTTGTCCACATTGACGCTTCGGAGGATCTACTCAACGAAGCTAAGCAAATTATCACCAGTCTGATTGATGGCTTAAGCTTGGAGGCTAAGAACAACACCGAAAAGTTGCAAGAGGAAACTCGGGCTGTACTGCGACGGTTTCTAAAAGGTCAAACTGGTCGGACCCCGATCATTCTACCATCGATTTCCAGGTTAGAGGAAAAAGATACAGACATAGAAAACTAAATGATAATGTGGTTCACAATAGGTGGCAAATGGCGCGTGTGGTTGGCCTGCTCATTAGTTTTGATGACCGGATTATCGAGTTGTTCTAGCATGAGCGAGATATTGCAGATTGCAGATGTTACGAATGCGGCGCGGCAATTGGATGCCAATAACGAAACGGTTCTTGCGAACACCAGATTTGGCTTTCAACTCTTCCAGCAGATTTACCAGTCGAACAAAAACCTCTTTGTTTCACCCCTAAGCATCTCCACTGCTTTAACGATGACCATGAATGGTGCTGTTGGCATAACCCAACAGGAGATAGCGCAAACACTGGCTTTTCCCCGTCGGGACTTAGAATCGGTCAACGCTGATTTCGCCAACTTACAAAAGAGCCTGCAGGTCATCTCACCACAGGTGAAACTTCAGATCGCCAATTCGCTTTGGGGCAGAGAAGATATTGAGTTTCAGCCAGCTTTTTTACAAACCAACAGCGACTATTTCAATGTCACGCTGCGTCAGCTGAACTTTACTGACCCACAAGCAACTGCGACTATCAATCGGTGGGTCAGCGACAATACCAACGGAAAAATTGAGAAAATTGTAGATCAGGTCGGCGCTCATACTATTCTGTTTTTGATCAATGCCATCTATTTTAAAGGAGACTGGACCACGGCCTTTGATCCAAAAAAAACAAGGGAACAAGATTTCTTCCTAAGTGATGGTTCGACCAAAAAGGTGCAAATGATGTCGCAAACAGGTAAGTATGCTGCTTATCGTGGGAAGGAATTTCAAGTGATCCGGTTGCCCTATGATAACGGTCGGCTGGGTATGTACGTTTTTCTACCCAACGCTGACCTACCGTTAAAAACGTTGATTAGAAACCTGACCATTGACAATTGGAATCAGTGGCAATCGGAGTTTCAACAGCAACAGGGCGATATTGCCTTGCCACGATTCAAGATCGAATCTGAAACCAGACTCAATCCTTATTTGTCCGATCTTGGTATGAAGACCGCGTTTATCCCCAATCAAGCCGATTTTAGCCGGATTAGCCAGCAACCGTCTGACCTTCACATCGAGGAAGTGAAGCACAAAAGCTACATCGAAGTCGCTGAGGAAGGTACAGAAGCGGCGGCGGTGACTTCGGTTCAGATCCGCACCACCGCTATTCAGCCGAATCGATTGCGTTTTATTGCCAACCGCCCGTTCTTTTTTGCTATTGAGGATCAGTGGACTAGCAGTTTACTTTTTTTAGGGACCGTTGTAAACCCCTAATTTCTGGACTGTCATCTGATCGGTAAGGGGTAGCTTAATCTACTCCTCCTCCGTAGACAATCGGGCAGATTTCGCAGGACTTGGCCGCACAAAAATCCTGATAAAGCTTGATCATTCCCTGCTGTTTTTTAGCGTTAGGTGAAATGGATTTGGCGGGTTGCTCTTCACTGAAAATCCGATCTAAAACCTGACGAGTGACCTGATTATCTTGCAGTTTGGGTTGGCTGGCGTAAAGCGCTTCGACAGTCGCTTGCAGTTTCGAATCCTGGTTTTCTTGAGCCCACAGATACGCCAGCGAGAAAATTGCATTGACCAATAGATCTGCTGCCCGATTCTTTCCGATAAGTAATTCCTCTTTTTTGATTTTTCCGAACCCAAACCGATTTTGCCAGTATGGATCTGCAACTGAGGTAAAGAGAGCCGACAACTTTCGGCGAATACGAGTTAGGTTTCGCCGGCTGAGATCTTCTACCTGAACCAGTAAAGATAAGCAGTTAGCAAAAAAGGATTCTTGCCCGGCCACTAAATGGGAAATAGCCGCCAATCGACGGTAGGGACTATTAGCAGGACGAACCGCCAGACGCCACTGAGCTTTCTGCATCTGATCAGTCCTTGTGGTAAAAGATTGCCAGAGATTGATTAATTGGGAAACGTGTTTTTGGTCGGCTTCTGGCAAGTGTGATGGGCCTATCTCCAACAACCTCGCCGCTCCCAATAAGATGGCTTGGATTGTGAGCGGGTCGTGGGTTGAAATCTGGAGATATGGAACCCGTTGAGCCAATTCACGGAACGGCTTCCGATTCTGTGAGTATCCCAATCCTTCCATCACCGCTTCGTAGTAGAGTTGGTCAAAGTCTATCGGCTGTTGGCTTAAGACTGATATCGACTCCGCCTTGGAAACTAACCGTTCTTGACCGAGTCGCTCGAGCAGTTCGGCTACTCGATCCACATTCAACCGCCGACCAGTTACCTGGCAATATGCATCGAAAGCCTCAACCTCTTGCTTATAAGCCAATAGATCTCCCATCGGAAGATCGATGCGAGGACGTAGCTCAAGCGTTGGAACGTGCTGACCGTTCTGTAGCCGAGTGCGTAGGTTGAGATCGTCGTCATAAAAGACAACGTGTAGTACAACACCGTCGTAATTCAGGTCAAGATGATGCCGGTGTTTATACCAATCAGAGGATTTAACGTGGATTTCAATCTGGCCGGTCAGGTGCTGACCATCAATGATAAGCTCGGCCTGGCTAAAGTCAGGCCCTTCGCCACTGTTAGACTGGCCCGCTTTTAGGATCTGGATCAAGCGGCCATCAGTTGCACAGAGATTAAAATCAAAGAAACGTTGATCTTGCCACAGCCGTTGAACGAGGGTTTCGTCCACGTCGCCGAGGTCTGTCACGGTTAGAACCCCGTGGTTAAAGTGGCGTAGGTACTGAGGCCGGTGAGATTAACCCGCTGTTTAATCTGGCCATCTGAGATCTTAATCCCGGTGGTAAATCCAAGTCCTGTAGCAATCCGGCAAAAAAGATTCAAGTCGTAGGCCCTGATAGCGGCAAATTTTCGGTTGTCGTGGGTACGGATTAGTTTGTCGGAAACCGATCCAAAGACTGAGGTTCGCTGCCCGATCCGATAGTTGGCCGAGATGCCATAAACCAGTCGATTATTCAGATCACGAATGAGAATATCAAAATCTCCCTCCAGATCCGGTCGTCTACTGCTCCAATGTTGCAGGTACTGTCCAAAGATTTCAAGCTGAATTCGGTGCTTCTTGTAGGCTAAACCTGTATCCAACAACAGATTTGGTCCTTGGTGAAAGTAATTCTGTTGATCTAAGGTTTCAGCAGTATGATAGGTATAAACAGCATCACTTCGAAACTGGAACGTCTCTTTTCCGACGTCGATCCCCGCAGCCAAGCTAAACTCCTGACCCGGATCATAAACTGGATTTTCACTGATAGCAGTTAGGTGATCTTTTTGATAGCTACCTCTATACAGATAGTTAGCCCCTAAACTAATAGTGGCATTGGAAAGGGAGTGAACATAGCCTGAACCAAAGTCGAAAGCTGTCCCTTCGCCGAGCCGCCCCACACCAAAATCGAGAGATTGGTTAAATAGGGCCGCAGATACTAAACTTTCATCGCGGTTGAGATCACGTCTCCCTATTGGTAAACTTGCACCAACTAAAATTAGAAAACTGTCTGAAACTGCATGCGATAGTTTGGCTCGAACATCCCCGAAGCCCTGCAGATCTATGCGTTCAATATCGGCTTGATCGCCAACACTCCCAATCTGGAAATCGGAGCGAACATGGTATTGGGTTAATTGCACTTGAGTCCGGCTAGAGAGCGCAAGATTCAAATTCCACGGCACCGCGAATTGGGTCATTAAGGTCTGGGTCCGTTTGGAGTGATCCGTCAGTTGCCAACTTTGGAAATTCGGTGTCGATGAAATATTCATACGACGGGTTATCAGCGATGGCCTGCTCAATTGCTGGGCCTCGGTCAAACGAGCGTGTGTACAAATTAGCAAGACCAGTAAAATCGGTACAATAAAAAAGTATTGCCTCTGCATAATTACTCCTTGCAACCTAGTTCTTCACGACAATTTGGATTTCGCTCTTGGGTGGATCAATATCACCCTCTCTCGGTGAGTCAGCAGCGGTGGGCGGAATGAATTGTCGTGAAAGGGCTTGGTTCATCCGGTTTAGCCGCTGTTGTCGAGCCGCCCTAGATTTAGCACTCTCCATCGCCAGTTCCTCAATTTGCGTCAAACTCTGCTCTTGTGCCTCTGCCAATAATCGAACGTAATCTAGCTCCCGTAACGCGAGTTGAAAAGTCGGATCTTCTTTCAGTGATAGCTTAAAATACTGTTCAGCTGCGACGAAATCACTTTTGTCACTGGCTGATAGACCACGACCATAGGCAATCAGGGCGGATAAATTTTCCGTTTCTCGACGATTGAGAACTCGCTTCTGCCTCTCAGTTAATGTGACGCCCACTGCGTCCAGAATGTCGAGAACCATCGACTTTTGTAGATCAAAAAAATCGCTCTCTGCTCCCTGCTGAACGCTGACGGCGTCAATATCACCAGCTTTAACTTTGACAACTGAGGTACTGAGTCGAAGATCCAGGTCCGCTAATCCTTCAATTGTTCCGACACAAACGTTAGATACACCCAAAAGTCGACCAACTCGGTTTTTGGTTTCTTGGTTGAACACGGCATCCTGCTGAAGGCGCATTTGATCCAACATTCGTTGCAATTGTAGGCGTGGAACGACACTTATCCCTCTGACCTTTTCCAAATCGCTGATAACCAGCGTACTAATCGCCTTTTGAAGTGGTACAAGGTCATCACGACCCGACAGTAGTTCGAAGTAATAAACGGCGACTTTATCCTCAGGAATAGTGGTCAGATCAATCTGGCTTTCGGCCTGAATCGCCTGTTTGGCCGATTGAATCAAGTGTTGGTTGCGCAGGTGGGCTAAACGCGCCCTTATTTGGTAGCCGATTTCTGGTGAGTCGTTGAGGACAGAAAATTCTTCATAAGCGCCGATGGCCTGCTCATACTTCTGGTTTTGCTCCAATGCCATACCTTGGTACAATGCGGTTCTTTCATCTTTTAGGGTCTCAGAAGCAATCTGGAGATGTGTCACTGCTTGCGGAAAGAATCGCCCGCGATAGTAAGTGATGCCAAGTTCACGATGAGCCTCGTCTGCTCCCACGTTCTCTTCTGTTGCAGCGGTAAAGTAGTCAGCAGCGGCTTTCAATTCCTCCTGGGCTAGAAACTCCTGTCCCCGGTCGTAGTTGGAAATCCCACAACCGAAAAGCAGGAAACCAAGACAGGAGAGGAGATAGATTCTTATTAAGCGTTTCAATATGTTCCCCTCTAATCAACAACTGTCAGTATAGCAAAAAAAGGAGAGTCAATCAAGACCTTTATTCGTAGGCTTGACAAAAACTCGCTATCGTGCAAGAATAGAAGCTAGATCTACCAAACAGGAATCAAACAAAGGAGAAAGATATGGCCGTTTGCTTAGTTGGAACGCTCGACACCAAAGGAGCTGAATTTCAGTATATCAAGGATCAAATTGAGTCGAATGGACTTACAACCGTTTGCATTAATACCGGTATTTTAGGTGATCCGGTATTATCACCAGACGTCTCCGCCTTCGAGGTGGCTGAAGCGGCAGGCACCTCTTTGCAGGCTCTACGTCAAGAAGCAGATAGAGGTAACAGTATCACCTTGATGGCAAAAGGTGCGGCACAAGTGGTTGCGAACCTATTTCAAGAAGGGAAAGTCGACGGTATAATTTCGCTGGGAGGTTCAGCCGGGACGACGATCGGTACAGCTGCTATGCAATCATTGCCTGTTGGTATTCCAAAGGTTATGGTTTCTACGCTGGCCTCTGGTGATACCAGCCCTTACGTTCAGGCAAAGGATATTGCCATGCTTTACTCAGTCGTCGATATTGCTGGCATTAACTCGATTTCTCGACAGATTCTGACGAATGCTGCTGGTGCCATTTGTGGCATGGCCCAAGCGACAGCCGAACCGATAACAGAAAAACCACTGATTGCGGCTACTATGTTTGGAGTCACTACACCCTGTGTTACCCAGGCCCGTCAGATTCTAGAAGAGGCTGGCTATGAGGTGCTGGTCTTTCATGCTACCGGTGTTGGCGGACGAGCTATGGAGGATCTAATTCGTGGTGGCTTTATCGCTGGAGTGCTGGATGTGACCACAACCGAATTAGCTGATGAGTTGGTAGGTGGGGTTCTGAGTGCGGGGCCAGATCGATTAGAAGCCGCTGGCAACCACTCAGTCCCACAAGTTATCGCACCTGGTGCTTTGGATATGGTCAACTTCGGTCCCCTAGACAGTGTGCCCGACCAGTTCAAAGATCGCCAATTTTATCAACACAATCCCAACGTCACCTTGATGAGAACAACCGTCGACGAGAATGCTGAACTAGGGCAAATTATGGCCCGAAAACTTCGATCGGCCAAAGGGCCAACGACCGTTCTGATCCCAAAACAAGGCATTTCAGCCATCGATAAGGCCGAGCAGCCGTTCTACTCCCCGGAAGCCGAAACAGCATGGATCGATAACTTAAGATCTGGCTTGAGCGGATCTGACATCGAGATCCTGGAATTGGACAATCATATTAACGATGAGGCGTTTGCAGAGAAGTCAGCCCAAGCTTTACTGGATTTAATTGGTTAATTCCAGGAGATATAGCCATAATGATGAATAACAATTTATTCACCAGTAGAGCACCTCAAACGAAAAAATATGATTCGTGACTCCGAGCCTCTGTTATCGACTGTTAATTTTAGAATCGATATTGGCTATGGCCTTTTGAATGTGTTGAGCTAACCAGTAAGCTAAGTCCGATCTGGGGTGAAATTGGGCATCTACTCCACTAGCCCGGGCAAAATCGAGGGAAATAATGGAAATTGGGATACTCTCCAAGACTATCAGCCGACCGACACTGGAAGAAGAGTTAGACTGTATTCGAGCACACGGAATACGCTGTGTCCAGTTTAGTTTGACCTCTACAGGTTTATCCAATATGCCGGACGAGATTCCACTGTCGGTTCGTGACAATGTTCGACAAACGTTAGCCGCTAAAGGGGTGATCATGTCTGGTCTCTCTGGCACTTATAACATGGCGCACCCTGACCCCGTAATTCGGCAGGATGGTCTGCGACGATTAAAAGTAATGATCGAGGCCTGTCGGGATTTGGGTACCTCGGTAATTACCCTTTGTACGGGCACCAGAGATCCGGAAAATATGTGGCGACGACATACCGATAATGATACAACCGAAGCCTGGCGAGATTTATGTCAATCGGTTAGTCAAGCGTTGCCATTGGCAGAAGAGCAAAAGGTGATTTTAGCCTTTGAGCCGGAGGTTTCAAACATCATTGACTCAGCCCGAAGAGGGCGTCAATTGATTGACGAGATGCAGTCTGACAACCTGAAAGTTGTAATGGATGGGGCCAATATTTTCCATCGCGGAGAGTTAGTTACAATGCATCAGGTTTTAGACCAGGCTTTCGATCTTTTGGGAGACGATATTGCGCTAGCTCATGCCAAGGATTTGGACCAGGATGGTGAAGCCGGCAATCGACCGGCGGGAAAAGGACTGCTGGATTACGACCACTATATAGGACTACTGCGACAGGTTGGCTACAATGGGCCGTTGCTATTACACGGCTTGAAAGAGTCGGAAGTCGCGGAGTGTATCGGTTTTTTACAGCAAAAACTGGTCTGAAAAC
>Ga0208128_1000007_pt1 | contig 83352 bp, 76 predicted proteins | sample ETNtaG_35_FD_185758 | JGI IMG/M metagenome (GOLD analysis project Ga0208128, IMG submission 185758) | Marine microbial and viral communities from oxygen minimum zone, Eastern Pacific Ocean - ETNP201306PF51B (SPAdes) (version 2) | ecosystem: Environmental > Aquatic > Marine > Oceanic ... | reverse complement strand
GGTGGCTTGATGTATTCGCCGCCTTTCCGTTAATCGGTTATCGCTATAAGTAAGCAGTAAAACAAAGGGCATGCGCGGTAAGCGCATGCCCTTTTGCTTAGTCACTTCTATGTTTAATTTTATCTATAACGAAAAGTTCAGGGCTATATTCTTTCAGGCCGTGACGTTTTCGCTGGTCGCGTTGGGTATTTATTACTTGTTTACGAATACCAACGAAAACATGACTGCCCGGGATATGAAAACCGGATTCGATTTCTTATGGATCACTGCTGGATTCGATACTGACTTCCATATGATCAACTATGAAGCTGGTGACACTTACGGTCGAGTTTATCTAGTAGCCATTCTGAATTCGCTGTTGGTAGCCGCGTTAGCAATTGTTGGTACCACCATTATCGGCTTTTTTGTGGGTGTCCTCCGTCTATCTTCTAATTGGTTGGTAGCAAAAGTTGCCGCAGGATATGTTGAAATTTTAAGAAATACGCCGTTGTTGCTCCAAATAATCTATTGGTATCTACTACTTCTTGCGTTTCTGCCTCGACCAAAACAAAGTTTTGATCTTCTCTACCTCGATATATTTTTTCTAAATAATCGCGGGCTTTATGGACCTACGCCATTCTTTGAATCAGGGGCTACGTTATTCTTGGTAGGTATTGTGATTGCAATTGTTGCTGTGGGGATACTGTTCCGCCACGCACGCAAGGTACAGGACTCAACCGGCAGGATCATACCCAAATATACCTGGGGACTGGCAATTGTTGTGGTTATTCCAATCGTAGCGTATTTTATCGCTGGTCAGCCCATTGAATGGGAGTTGCCGATTCTTAAAGGCTTCAACTTAAGAGGTGGGTGGAGAGTACCGCCGGCGTTTATTACTTTGCTGGTAGCGCTCGCGGTCTATCACAGTTCGTATATGGCGGAGTCCGTGCGTGCCGGCATACTGTCGGTTAGTAAAGGACAGACAGAAGCTGCATTATCGATTGGCCTGAATCGAGGCCTGGCACTGCGTTTAGTAATTATTCCACAGGCTATGCGCGCGATTGTGCCAACCATGATCAGTCACTGGATGAATGTAGTGAAGAATTCATCTCTGGCTGTCGCGATTGGGTATTCAGAGATTACCGCGTTGTTCATGCAGACCTCATTGAATCAGTCAGGATACGCCATTGAAATTGTTGCCTTAACGATGTTGTTCTATGGATCGGTGAGTTTGTCCATTTCAGCAGTCCTGAATCTCTATAACAAGCGTGTGCAACTGGTAGAACGGTAGAGTGAATCAAACAGTCTCAAATAGTATTACCACTCGCTGGTGGAATTGGGCTCGGGAGAACCTCTTCAACTCCTGGACCAACACTATTTTATCGATCATTTGCATAATTATTATCTATAACGTGGTGTGGGGTATTTTTTCCTGGGCGATATTGAATGGCGTTTGGGAGGCCAAGGACCGACGAGAATGTTTTGCAATCTTGGGTAAGGATGAGGCCGGAAACCCCATACATGGGGCCTGTTGGGCAGGCGTACGTGAATGGTTTAACAACATCATCTATGGCCGTTACGTTAAAGCTGAACAGTGGCGAGTGAATCTGGGAATTTTGATTTTTATCGTATGGTTGGCCCCTTTATGGGTTCCTGATCTTAAGCGGAAGGTTCTTATCGCGTTTGGCGCGATTGGTCTCTATCCCTTTCTGGCAAGTTACCTTTTTCTCGGTGGTGAACGCTCTTGGTTCGTGAGTTTTATGGTGTCGTTGGCAATAATTGTTTTTTGCTATAACACAGTAGATTGGGTAGGCGTCAAGGCATTTCGAGTCTCCCTAGCGGATTCATTGCGATGGAAGATAGTCGATCGAATCTTTGCAGAAAAACAGCACAGTTATGCACTGATGGGTTTGTTTGCAATTATTGCTGTGATTTTGGCGTCTCTGATTCAAGACTGGACACTGGTTGAGGTAAATTGGGTGCGGATGGGTGGATTCCATCTCACATTGGTTATTTCTGGATTCGCAATGGTGGTTGGACTTCCTTGTGGAATAATATTGGCGCTCGGTCGGCGCTCACAATTACCGATCATTAAAGCGTTCTCTGTAACTTTCATCGAAGTATTTCGTTCAGTGCCACTGATCACCATATTGTTTATGGCAACGGCTATGTTTCCTCTATTTATGCCTGAAGGATTCGAACTCAATAAGCTGGTTCAGGTCATTGCAGCGGTTTGTTTATTTACTTCTTGTTACATGGCGGAGATCGTTCGAAGTGGCTTGCAGGCAATTCCCAAAGGACAGTTTGAAGCCGCGAGTTCAATTGGTCTAGGGTATTGGCAATCAATGGGTCTGGTAGTCATGCCGCAGGCCCTTAAATTCATGATTCCAAATATCGTGAGTAGCTTTATTGGAATATTTAAAGACACAACGCTTGTCTACATCGTGGGTATGTTCGATATTCTGGCGATGACTCGAGCTATGAGTAACGATGTGCCGTGGCGCGGGGAATTTCACGAGCCGTTCCTGATGACAGCGGTTATATTTTTTGTATGCTGCTATGCGATGTCACAATACAGTCAGCGTTTAGAGCGCAAACTGAGTGGCGAGAACCAATAGCTTAGTTCGGAGAGAAATAAGGAGTAGATCATGGAAAGTGAAACGAAAGGAAATGGAGACGAAGGGCACGTAGCCTCGGCGGTATCCTCCGAAGTCATCATATCTCTCACGAATGTAAACAAATATTTCGGTGATTTTCAAGCGCTCAAAGGCGTTGATCTGGATGTACATACCGGTGAGCGTATCGTTATTTGTGGACCTTCTGGATCGGGAAAGTCAACACTGATTCGATGTATTAATCGACTCGAAGAACATCAACAAGGTGACATCGAGGTTACGGGTGTAAAGCTAGATGAGAATCTCAAGAACGTCGACCAGGTGAGATCAGAAGTAGGTATGGTATTTCAGTCATTCAATTTGTTTCCGCATCTAACAGTCCTTCAGAATTGTGCATTGTCGCCCATATGGGTACGAAAGATGGGCAAGTCAGAGGCGGAAGAGTTAGCTATGGAATATCTTAATCGGGTACATATTCCAGAACAGGCCGATAAATTTCCGGGCCAGCTCTCCGGTGGTCAGCAACAACGTGTTGCCATTGCCAGGGCTCTGGCAATGCAGCCCAAAGTAATGCTGTTTGATGAACCTACGTCGGCGCTTGACCCGGAGATGATCAAGGAAGTCTTGGACACGATGATCGAGTTGGCAGAATCTGGCATGACGATGCTGGTGGTTACCCACGAAATGGGGTTTGCAGATCGAGTCGCCGATCGAATCATCTTTATGGATGAGGGGCAGATTGTGGAGCAGAACGTGCCTCAGGAATTTTTCAATAATCCAAAAAGTGACAGGACGAAACTGTTCCTATCCCAAATCCTTTGAGTATTTATTCCTGGTGAGTTGTTGCTTGGGTTGTCATCCCACGAGAATTCGATTCTGCAGTTATTGAACGAGTATTTAGCAATGTCGGCGACATTATGGAGAACCCGACATTCAAGTGCTTAGGCGCTTTTCCATAAAAACACTGTTTGGGTCATCAGCCGGATAGTCGCCGAAACTTGAACAGGTTGTAAATCCCATAGCATCAAACAAGGCCAGTGCTTCAGGCTGGTAGATCCCTGTTTCGAGTCGTAGTAGATCAAAACCCAGAGCCTGTGCTTCCGCTTCCAATGTCGTCAGTAACTTTTGACCTATGCCTAGACCCCGAGCTTCGGCTGACACAAAAATACGTTTTATTTCAGCATAGCCGGATGTAAGCAAGATGCCGCCACAACCGACCACGGTAGTGTTTAGCAGTGCTGAATAGAAGCGGGCAGTTTCAGAAGCGAGCGTAGTCAGGTCAATTCGATGGGTGCTTTCGGCCGGGTATAGCGTCAACATGTAGTCATCCAGCAGTTCAATCAGGGCGCTGTTTTCAGGCAGACGTGGATCCGCACGGATTATGGTGATGTCTTTAGGCGTGGCCATAAACCGGATGATAGCGCAGACGACGGCACAGGTTCTGGGTAGTCGATTTCATCCGCAGCACATAGGCGGTCATGGTACCGTAGGCGATTGTTAGTTCAACCTAGACTTTATCAGCAAAAAAGATTGGTAAAATTTGGCGTGAGATGAACCCCTGAAAAATAGCGAACAAAACACAGGACCGGTGTCATGCTTGAGTTCAAAACGGGACTGGTTACTGATTGGTTCGAAAAACAGCAGCAATCGGTAAATCCACCGGGATAGATATGACCGAAGAAGTTTTATACCGTCCAGAACTATGGTCACTGGATCCGGATGTCCTGCACCTTAATCATGGTTCATTCGGGGCATGCCCGAGCCAGATCCTCGAGCGACAGACGCAGTTGCGTCAGCAAATGGAATCCAACACGTCGCGATATTTTGAGCACGAGCTACCCGAACTATTAGAGAAAGCGCGTGAGGCGTTGGGACTATTTCTGGGGACACCGGCGCAAGACCTAGTGTTTGTAGACAATGCAACGACGGGTGTTAGTACAGTCCTGGCTAACCTGGACCTGACTGCTGGTGATCGAATTCTGGTAACCGATCACGGTTACAACGCTTGTTCCAATGCCGCTCGATATTTTGCCAGTAGAGCCAGTGCTGAAATCGATCTTATCAATCTTCCTTTCCCCGGTTCTGATGCCAATGAATTCGTCGAGAAAATACTGGGGGCATGTACATCCCGCACGCGCCTTCTACTGATTGATCACATTACCAGTCCGACTGCATTGATAATGCCGCTAGAGACAATTATTCCTGCAGTACAACAACGCGGTATTCAAGTGTTGGTCGACGGGGCGCACGCACCCGGTATGCTACCGCTGAGACTGGCTGAACTGGGGGCCGATTACTATACGGGCAACTGCCACAAGTGGATGTGTGCGCCAAAGGGCACAGCTTTTCTCTATATGAGGCCGGAGCACCAGTCAAAACTTCATCCACTGACAATCAGCCATGGTATGAATAGACCAGTTGGCGACAGCACTCGGTTTCGGTTGGAATTCGACTGGATAGGCACCCGCGACCTGACGGGTTTTCTTACTCTGCCAACGCTAATTGGCTACATGGATGGTATTTCCAGCGAGGGGTGGGCCGGTATCATGGCAAGAAATCGAGCACTTGCAGTCGAAGCCCGCGATCTGATCGGTCAGGAGTTGGGCCTGGAGCCACCCTGCCCAGTAGATATGATCGGCTCGTTGGCGACGGTCTGTTTGCCTAACCCAAAGAGAACAACATTCACTGATTATCATGCCGTCGATCCGCTCAAGGAGATTCTGCGGCACAGCCACGGAATAGAGGTTTCCCTGTCAGCGTGGCCCTCACCTGCCGGGCGTTACCTCAGAGTTTCAGCTCAGTTGTACAATTCTTTATCCCACTACCAACAACTGACAAAAGCACTACAGCTAGAGCTGGGCCGTGGGCACTAGGTCCGGGCCTGGCGTCAGTCTGTTAACTCACGCAGCATGTTCCGGGCGATAATCAACTGCTGGATCTGACTGGTTCCTTCGTAAAGCCTGAATATGCGTACGTCACGGTAAAAGCGTTCTATGCCGTAGTCGGCAATGTATCCAGCACCGCCAAATATTTGTACAGCGCGGTCCGCAACACGCCCAACCATTTCTGAACAGAAGTATTTACAACAGGAACTTTCTGTCGCCACCGTTGCATCGAGATCTTTTTTGCGCGCCGCATCGATGACCATCGATCTGCCCGCGTACCATTCGGTTTTCATATCGGCGAGCATCCCCTGTACCAACTGAAATTCACCTATGGCTTGTCCGAACTGCTTACGCTGAGCCGCATAGCGTGCCGATTCATCGATCAGTCGATCTGCTATGCCGACACAAACGGCCGAGATATGCAGGCGACCGCGTTCGAGCACCTTCATGGCCGTGACAAAACCTTTGCCTTCCTCAGTGCCAAGTAGTGCCGATGCTGGAATCTCAGCATTGTTCAGCACGACATCACAAACGTGTGCACCGTGTTGCCCCATCTTTTTTTCTGGTATGCCGATAGTGAGGCCTGGTGTTTGGGCAGGAACCAGAAATGCTGAAACACCTCTGCTGCCCTGGCTATCGGGATCAGTTCTTGCCATCACAGTGAAGAGGCCGGCTTTGTCGGCATTTGTGATGAATCTTTTAGTACCGTTGAGTCGATAACAATCACCATCCCGGACAGCTGAGGTGCGGATAGAGCCGGCATCTGAGCCTGCATCGGGTTCAGTGAGCGCGAAACTTGCGATGACATCTCCACTGGCCAGCCGTGGAAGCCAGTAAGCTTTTTGGTCCGCACGCCCATCCATAATCAGCCCCTGGCTACCGATGCCGATATTGGTACCCACAACAGTGCGGAAGGCCGGCGATGCCCGTCCAAGCTCCAGTGCCACGAGGCACTCTTCTTCCATTGTCAGTCCAAGGCCGCCATAGCTCGTGGGAATTGATAGTCCAAAAAGACCGAGCCCCGCCATTTTTGCGATCAGTTCTGTCGGGATGTCGTTTTGTTCAGCGACCTGAGCCTCAGTCGGAATAAGCTCCTGTGATACAAACCGAATGACTGTTTCCAGGAGTTGATCGAGGATTTGCTGATCCTTTATCACGATATCTCTCCTATAAACTCAAGTGTGTTGAGGACTGCTGTCGAATATTCAATAGTATTAAACGCGGTCTTGTACAGGTTCGCCATACATTTCAATTATTTTCTGATCCTGTGCCTGTGGTGAGAAAAGCTCCCATTCCAAACCGTTGGTATCGTAATTGCTGGAAAACCCCTGTACGGCTTCATCTTCAAAACCCACATGGCGGAGTTGGCCCGCTCGATCGGAGATCTGATTGATCGAAAAATTGAGGGTGCCGGTGCGCCACATCGCATATTTGTTAGACACAACAACCGTTGGCCTTTGCCCGAGACGTGTAGAGTAATCCTCTATCGAACTGTCGAGGTCACCCACCGCAAGGGCTATATGAAAACGCTTCATGAAAATCTCCAGTAAAGTGTCTAGCTAGTATGCCACGCTCTGGTAAACAGGCAGTAGCGGTTGTTTGTCAAATTCTGGGTACAATTCGGTAAGAGAGGTGGATTGTCTAGACATCAGAGTAATCTATTCGGAGCACATCAATGACTGACGAGTTGCAAGAGATGCAGAACAGTGGCATTGCCACCCTGACATTAAACAGGCCGGAATCGCGAAATGCGCTGACACCCGAAATGATGGCAGGCCTGAAAGAGGCCTTACCTCGCCTGGCGGCAGACTCTGCCGTCCGCGTGGTGGTATTGACAGGCGCTGGTCGTGCATTTTGCGCCGGTGGCGATGTCAAGCGGTTTGCCGCAGTATCTTCTGGTGCACAAAGGGCAGCAGCTTTCGAGGAGAGGGTGCACGATCTGCGGAGTCGGATGGAGGTCAGCCGTTTGCTGCACGAAATGCCAAAACCAACACTCGCGGTTATACCGGGTCCCGCGGCGGGCGCAGGGTTGTCGCTGGCGCTGGCCTGTGATCTTCGTATCGCCGCAGAGGACGCAAAGCTAACGACCGCATTTTCAAAAGTAGGTCTGTCAGGTGATTTTGGTGGCAGCTATTTTCTAACGTATCTTGTGGGGGCTGCAAAAGCCCGTGAACTCTATTTCACAGGCCGGGTTTTACTCGGGCAGGAGGCTCTGGAGCTTGGTATCGTGAACCGAGTGACCACCACAGAAGATCTGGAGCAGGAGGCGAACCGCTACGCAGCAGAACTGGCTGCGTTGCCAACTCTTGCCGTGGGCTATATGAAAAAGAACCTCAATGCGGCGCTTAAAGGTTCTCTAAGCGATGTACTGGACGGCGAAGCTATTCACATGATCCGGACCTTTGAAACGGAAGATCATAAGAATGCTGCACAGGCGTTTTTGGAGAAGCGGGCGCCAGAGTTTTCTGGTCATTAATGTATCAGTCGATTCAGAAAACATCAGCACTGATCAACTGCACGACTACATCCTATGACTTTCTTCCTGCTGCTGTAGCGCAAAGATGGAGGTGTAGCCGCCGGACCAATCCGGTGGCAGCAGACAGGGCTCGGGGTCATGCCGTGCCCAGCGTGCGGCTTGGCCTCGGACAATGCGCTGATCATATTTTGATCGAGCAGGGTTAAATGTATAAGTCATCGCATCGGCGGCCGCATAAGCATTCAGCAGCAGGGGTCTTGGTCGATCCATGCTGTTGATTTTCGAGCCATGCACTGTTCGGCAGTTATGAATTGTGATTGAACCGGCAGGACCAGGAAGGTAGGTTTCACGCGACATATCGAGTTGCATGACATCTTCGTCGGACAAACACCCAATCCATTGATTGTCTTCATTGTATTGATCGAACAGAGGACCATTGTGGCTGCCAGCAATGACGCCTAAGGGGCCTTGCTCGTCACTGCAGTCTTCCAGGTAAAGGCCCACCGTACACGGGGTGTAGTTGGTGTGCGGCCAGAAGCTGATGTCCTGGTGCCACTTGACTTCTTCACCACCGCCAGCCCATTTAAAATTAAGCTTCGAGTGGTGAAACTTAATGTCGGGACCAATCAGGTCAGAGAGGATTTCAGTAATCGTTTCAGACGATGCATAGGTCCAGTAGGTGTCGTCATAGTCGTTAGGGCTGGTCAGGCGCCGTAGACGCGGGTTATCTGAGCAATGTCCCGGTTCGAGGTCCCACGTGGCATCAGATTGAGTTACTTGCCGACTATCGTCTATAGCTTGTGCTGTGCTGTCTTGCAGTTTGCTCAGGATTTGACTGCTAATTGCGTTCTCGATCAGTAGATATCCATTGTCGAAGTAGAATTCCTGCTGTTTACGAGAAATAAACCGGGGCATATTTTTCAGAATTTCTTCAGGAGCCATGTTCTTACACTCTTAAGCTTGTGGTGACGAAACTGATGCCTGCTTGACGATCTATATTGCTACGTGGAGCCTTCTTAAACCGAATATGTAATCTTTGCGATTGATTGTCAAAGAACATTAAAGGCGGGCCAGGTCAGCCTGAGTGTCCCACGAGAGACGAGCCCGATGGAAAGATCGCATAGCCGTTGATCCTGTACGGTTAATGGTGCCAATTGTGTGGGGAAAATGTGATAGCGTTGACACTGGTTCGTCTGCGTAGTCTGACAAATTCGTCGTGAAAGGAGCCAGTTGGTGTTAGAAAAACCTGACCATCAATTCTGTTTAATGAGTTTCAATATCCTGTACGGTGGCACTCACCTGGGTCAACCGCTTGAACAGACGGCTGCTGTTATTCGTTTGGCCCAGGCGGATATCGTAGTGGTGTGCGAGCAATGGGGAAATGCAGGGCCGCTTGCTGACCTGTTGGGATTTACCTGTCACATCGTTGTCGCCCCACCCTACTGGCAGAGTGTTGCTGTCCTGAGTCGTTATCCGATTCTAGACACGTTTGCTAATGGGGTACGACTGGAACTTGAATCGCGGCAGTCGGCTTGCGTGTTTGGTGTGCACTTGACCTCGACCCCTTATCAGCCTTACCAGGTGCGGGATAAAGCCTATACCAGCAACGAAGAGATCCTCGACGAAGCCAGGAAGGCACGAGAGCAGGAGTTGGTGGTTGTGTTGTCAGAGATTCAACCGTTGATGGAGGCAGGAGAAAGGGTGCTGCTGTGTGGGGACTTCAACGAGCCGTCTCACCTGGACTGGACACAGGCATCTGCACGGGAGGGTCGTCACTTTGGGTTAGAGATGTCGTGGCCAAACTCCAAGCGGGTCACTGAAAGTGGTATGGAGGATGCGTACAGAGCGGTGTTTCCCGACGTTTGCCGCTATCCTGGGTATACGTGGACGAGTGTTCCCGGTTTGGGTGTAGGCGGCAGTGAGCGTGCGGAACATGAGGTGCATGATCGGATCGACTTTGTTTACCACGCGGGGCCGGGTCTTGATCCAATAAGTGCCTCGATCATTGGTGAAAACAACCGCAATGCCGATTTGGTTGTATCGCCGTTTCCATCAGATCATCGCGCAGTTGCTGTGAAATACCAAATTATTTGAACCGCAGCCTACAAGATGTAGGTCGTAGAGACTGACATTACTGGGATTTGTGTTGCACCAGCGTTGAAATACTGCGGTTATAAAGTTGTCAGGCGTCAATTTAAGTACGAAGTTTCTTCTGTGGCACTGGTGTACGCCTGTAATAGACCTATAATGATAGGGCGCAATGAAACGTGGAATCAACGTGGATTGCTATAAAAAGTCAACTTTAAGATACCCAAGACCAGGAGGATTGCATGTCTGAAATTGAACGAATGAAGAAGAAGCTGGATCGTGGCCAAATTACCCGACGTGAGTTCCTGTCGCGAATGTCCGCTATCGGTGCAACTGCTGTTCTGCCAGCAATGTACAGCGGCGACGTGCTTGCCGGGCCGAAGAAGGGCGGCCGTTTAAGGGTTGGATTAGGTCATGGCTCTACGACCGATGGTCTCGATCCTGCAACCTATGAAAATGGGTTCACCGCTGATGTGAATTATGCAATTCACAATCATATGGGTGAGGTCGATAATGCCGGAATTATCGCTCCTGAGTTGGCGGAAAGTTGGGAGGCGACCAATGGGGCCAAGACGTGGATCTTTAATTTAAGAAAAGGAGTCGAGTTCAGTAACGGTAAGACTATGGATGCTGACGATGTTATGGCTTCGTTTCAGCACCACATGGGAGAGACAAAGTCTCCGGCCAAGGCGTTGCTGGCGCAAGTTGAATCGATGCGCAAGGACGGCTCTCACCAGGTGATTTTTGAACTAGCGGGTGGTAATGCTGACTTTTCATATATCGCGGCCGATTACCACATCGCCATCAAGCCATCAAAAGACGGGAAGATCGATGCTGCAGATGGAATCGGTACAGGCGCTTTTGTGCTCGAAGATTTCGACCCGGGTGTTCGGGCATTCTTCAAGAAGAATCCGAATTACTGGAAAGAGGGTCGAGGACACTTCGATGAACTAGAAATGCTGTCGATCATCGACCCCACTGCAAGAACCAATGCGCTAACGACGGGGGAAGTCGACGTCATGGATCGACCCGATCTTAAGACAGCTTCTCGCTTGGGCAAGAAACCTGGAATAGTCATCGAAGAAACAACGGGCTATCTGCATTACACGTTTCCTATGCGCACAGATACAGCGCCATTTGATGACAATAACGTACGCATGGCACTCAAGCATGCGGTCAATCGTGAGGAAATTGTTGCAAAAATTTTGTATGGACATGGGACGGTGGGCAACGATCATCCTATTGCGCCCTCTGTGGCGTATCACGCAGCCGATCTCGAGCAGCGGCAGTATGATCCGGATAAGGCTAAGTTTTATGCGAAGAAAGCAGGTGGTATCAATGTCAAGCTCTCCGCTGCAGATGCTGCTTTTGCTGGTGCCGTAGATGCGGCTACGCTCTACAAAGAGCATGCCGCTGCTGCTGGTATTGAGATTGAGGTCGTTCGCGAGCCAAATGATGGCTACTGGTCAAACGTGTGGATGAAGAAGCCTTGGGGTGCGTGTTACTGGGGCGGTCGTCCGACCCAGGATTGGATGTTTACGACGGCCTACAAAGGAGGCGGTTCATGGAATGACACCTTCTGGGCTCATACGCGTTTTGATGAGCTCCTGATTACGGCCCGTGCGGAAACTGACTCTGAGAAACGTCGAACGATGTATTTTGAAATGCAACAGATTGTCAGAGACGAGGGTGGCGTGGTCGTACCCATGTTTGCGAACAATGTCTGGGCGGCATCAGACAAGATTGCACATGGTTCAATGGCGCAGAACTGGACAATGGATGGCAACAAGTTCATGGAAAAATGGTGGTTCGCCTGATCACTTGTTGGATAGATTGGAATATTAAGCGTTGTTTAGTCTGTTAAAGGTGGTGGCCCAGCGCATAGCGCTGGGCCTCCTGACCCTATTTGTCGTCTCGATTTTTATTGCTTTCGTGGTCGAGTTATTGCCGGGTGACATTACCCAGGCAATTCTTGGCCAATCCGCGACGCCTGAAACAGTGGCTGCGTTCAGGGCAGAGCTTGGAATAGATCGCCCGGCGCCCGAACGCTACTTTGAGTGGCTGAAGGGCATGTTGACTGGTGATATGGGTAAGTCCCTGGCCAACAAACGCGAGATTTCTGAGCTTGTAGGGCGTCGCCTGTCGAATACACTTTTCCTGGGTGGTTTTGCTGCCGCCATTGCCGTACCACTCTCGCTGATTCTTGGTGTGTTGGCGGCACTGTACCGAAACAGCCTGTTTGACCGTGGCGTCAATTCATTCACACTGACTTCGATTTCGTTTCCCGAATTTTTTGTAGCTTATATCCTGATTTTGTTCTTTTCTGTCAAGGCAGGCTGGTTTCCCGGCATCTCTAATATCAGCAAGGACCTGCCACTGGGGGATCGCCTCTTTCGCAGCCTTTTGCCAGCTGCAACTCTCACCTTGGTAGTGGTCGCGCATATGATGCGCATGACCCGCGCGGCAATTATCAACCTGCTTTCCAGTCCCTATATTGAAATGGCCCAGTTGAAAGGAGTGCGACCGGTTCGTGTGATTCTGTACCATGCATTACCCAATGCCTGGGGGCCGGTGGTGAATGTCATCGCGCTGAATCTTGCCTACCTGGTCGTCGGTGTGGTCGTAGTAGAGGTGGTGTTTGTCTATCCAGGACTCGGGCAACTCCTGGTGGACAGTGTATCAAAGCGGGATGTGCCAGTGGTGCAGGCCTGTTCAATGATTTTTGCCGGTGTCTACATTCTGCTGAATCTTTTTGCAGATATCGTCTCTATTGTCACCAACCCCAGATTGTTGCACCCGCGATAGATCATGCGGGATATGTATAGAGGATTTCTCGACGCACCGTTCAGTGCAAAGCTGGGATTAGTGACTATCACGGCCTATCTGGTCGTCGCGCTATTTGCTCCCGTCGTCGCGCCATACAGTGAGACAGAAATATTGGGCGGAGCCTATGAAGTGTGGTCTGATAAGTATCTTCTTGGTACGGACAATCTCGGTCGAGATATGTTGTCCAGGCTTATCTTCGGCGCTCGTAATACGATTGGTATTGCGCTAGCCGCTGTTGTCATCGCGTTCGCCATTGGGGGGGTAACGGGGATGCTCTCTGCGATACTCGGGGGTTGGTACGACACGATTATCAGTCGAATTGTTGATATTCTTATGGCGATACCTAGCCTAGTTTTCGCGTTATTGATTCTCACTATTCTTGGAACCTCTATGACCACTTTGGTACTGGTTATCGCTGTATTGGACAGTACCCGTGTGTACCGTATCACCCGGGCCGCGGCAATGAACGTAGCCGTAATGGATTTTGTTGAAGTTGCCCGCCTTCGTGGGGAGGGCATGTGGTGGGTTATCCGTAAAGAGATTCTTCCGAATATCATGGCACCGCTGTTGGCAGAATTTGGTCTTCGCTTCTGTTTCGTGTTTTTATTTATTGCTGCCCTCAGTTTTCTGGGGCTGGGGATTCAGCCTCCGACCGCGGATTGGGGGTCAATGGTCCGCGACAACGCCACACTGATCAATTACGACGATATAACGCCTCTTCTGCCGGCGGCGGCGATAGCCGTTCTCACGGTGGCCGTTAATTTTGTCGTTGACTGGTTGTTGCATAAGTCGAGCGGGTTAAGGAGTGACTAACCACAATCGGTTTTTCAAGCGAAACGGTTAATCCCTTTTATCCTTTGGAAGATTGCAGCGTCTCCAACCTATAATGACAAGTTGCATTAACAATACGCGAGGAGTGTGAAATGGCTCTGGTCAGATATGAAACACATGAGGGCGTAGCAGTGGTTACTGTCGACAATCCTCCCGTTAATGCGCTGAGTCCTGGTGTGCCAGGCGGCATCATAGCGAGCCTAAAACAGGCGAATGCCGATCCAGACATCGTGGCGGTAGTGTTGGTCGGCGAGGGACGGGGTTTTATCGCCGGTGCGGATATACGCTATTTCTCGAAACCCTGGCCTGATGGTGAGCCCAGACTCGGCGACGTGATCCGGGCCTTCGAAAAAAGTTCAAAACCTGTTGTTGCTGCAATTCACGGACATGCACTCGGTGGCGGGCTTGAACTTGCGATGTGCTGTCATTACCGGGTCATTGTGCCCAAAGCAAGGGTCGGTCAACCGGAGGTCAAACTCGGGATACCCCCTGGGGCAGGAGGTACGCAACGACTACCCCGATTGGCTGGCGCCAAGGCAGCATTGGACATGATCGTATCGGGTGACCCTGTGACTGCTCAGCAGGCAGTATCGTTGGGAATTTGTGACCAGCTTATAGAGACGGAGCTTGTCGAGGGTGCATTGGTGTTTGCGCGAGAGGTCGGTCAAACAAACGACCCACATCAATTAGCACGGGACCGGACCGTCGAGGTGGAGGATTCGGGGCTATTTGAAGCCAAGCGAAAACAGATCGAACGCCGGGCCCGTGGCATGCGGGCACCGTACGCCTGTATCGAGTGTGTCCAAGCGGCGGTTGAGTTGCCGTTTGATGACGGATTAGCACGTGAGCGAGAAATATTCGAAGACTGCGTCGTATCGGATGAATCAAAAGCGATGCGCCATGTCTTTTTTGCCGAACGCGCTGCTGGAAAAATCCCCGGAGTGGACAAGAATCTCGAGCGAAGCTCGTTTGATAGCGCGGGCGTGGTCGGTGCGGGCACCATGGGCGGAGGCATTACCATGAATTTTGCTAACGCCGGAATTCCGGTGACCGTGGTGGAACAGGATTCTGAGTTGTTGGCCAAAGGCCTGTCGACCATCCGGGAGAATTATGCGGCAACTGTTGCCAAAGGAAGACTCACACAAGAAAAGATGGACCAAAGGCTATCGCTGATTACAGGATCGACCACACTCGACAACCTGGTTGACGCGGACATTGTCATCGAAGCTATTTACGAGGAAATGCCCGTAAAGATAGAGCTTTTCGAGCGTTTAAATCAGTCCGTTAAACCTACTGCCGTGCTCACATCGAATACCTCCTATCTGGATGTTAATGAGATCGCCGATAGCATCCCTGAGCGCAAGGGTTATGTACTGGGTACACATTTTTTCAGCCCGGCCAATGTGATGCGACTACTCGAGGTTGTGCGTACAGACAGTGTGGGAAAAGCTGTTCTGATGAGCGTGTTGGATCTTGGGCGCAGGATGGGGAAGCTGCCCATCGTTTCGGGTGTCTGCCACGGCTTTATCGGCAATCGGATGCTCGAGGGATATTTTGGAGAGGCCGCGATCATGGTTGAAGAAGGTGCTGCACCCGAGCATATCGACCGGGTGATGTACGAATTCGGCATGGCGATGGGCCCGCTTGCGGTATCGGATCTGGCTGGCCTGGATATTGGATGGGCAAAAAGAAAAGCTGCTGGACATGGTGTTGCTGCTGATGTCCCCGGTTCATTTGTAGCCAACAGACTTTGTGAATTAGGTCGATATGGCCAGAAAACGCGCAGAGGCTACTACCTGTATGAGAGGGGCAGCAGAGTCCCAGTGCCGGATCCGGAAGTAAAGGACTTGGCGGAGCAGGCCGCACGCCAATTTGGTGATGGGCCACGCGATTTTGATGACCAGGAGATTCTAGAACGTTGCCTGTATCCCCTGATTAATATTGGCGCTACTATTCTTGAGGAAGGTATTGCACTTCGGGCAAGTGATATTGACCTGGTCTATTTGAATGGTTACGGCTTCCCGGTTTGGCGTGGTGGGCCTATGCATTGGGCCGGTGCGGTTGGACTTGATGTTGTGGCTGACGGTGTCCGGCGCTATTCAGATAGATCTGATCTTGATCACTGGAAACTGTCGCGGTTACTGGAGAAGTTGTCCGAAGATGGTGAGTCTTTCGAATCCTATGATGCTGGAAATCATTCAAAAGGCACATGATTCTGTTTGCTGAAGTTTTGAAAATATTTATCGCCTAATCTGACTGGGGGTAGTCAATCATGATAGAAACATCGCAGCGGAGTGCGGAACTCCACAGACAGTTGTCAGAATTCATGGATGAACATATTTATCCTAATGAAACCCCAATTAAGGAAGAGTTATCAACAGGAGATCGTTGGCAGCCTTCTGAGATCGTAGAGGGATTGAAGACCAAAGCGAGGGAGGTTGGCCTGTGGAATCTCTTTTTGCCGGAAAGTGAACTGGGCGCTGGCCTGAGTAATTACGAGTATGCACCGTTATGTGAAGTGATGGGGCGCTCCCCCTATGCGCCTGAGATATTCAACTGTTCCGCGCCCGATACTGGAAACATGGAAGTGTTGTCACGTTATGGCTCCCCGGAGCAACAGGATGAATGGCTGACACCTTTGCTGGCTGGAGAAATACGTTCTGCATTCGCGATGACCGAGCCCGATGTCGCCTCGTCCGACGCGACTAACATTCAGTCTGAAATTCGCAGAGATGGGGCGGAGTATGTGGTCAGCGGACATAAATGGTGGACCTCAGGTGCCAACGACCCCCGCTGTAAGGTTCTGATATTTATGGGTAAGACAGACCCCGATAACGAGGATCGCTACCGACAGCAGTCGATGATTCTCATTCCAATGTCAGCGCCCGGTGTCAAGGTGCTCCGGCATCTCCCCGTGCTGGGTTTTGATGATGCACCTCACGGTCATGCCGAGGTGTTATTTGAGAATGTTCGAGTGCCCGCGTCGAATATGTTGCTTGGAGAAGGCCGGGGTTTTGAGATAGCTCAGGGCCGCCTTGGCCCGGGCCGCATTCATCACTGTATGCGTTTGATCGGCTTAGCAGAACGTGCGCTCGAGGCTATGTGCCGCCGGGTGAAATCCCGCGTAGCATTTGGCCGACCTGTTGCTGAACAGACCGTGACTCAGGAACGAATCGCCGAAGCTCGGATTATGATAGATCAGAATCGATTACTGACACTGTATACCGCCCACAAGATGGACCAGTATGGTAACAAAGAGGCGCGCAAAGAAATCGCGATGATTAAAGTGGCAGCGCCCAATATGGCCTGTCAGGTTATCGACTGGGCGATTCAAGCGCACGGTGGTGGTGGTGTCTCCGATGACTTTGGTCTCGGACATGCTTATGCAACTGCACGTTTGCTCCGTTTAGCCGACGGGCCGGATGAGGTTCATCGAAATCAGATTGCTCGGTTGGAGCTGAAATCGCACTGAACCCCGCTGATCCAGAAAAAGTCACAGGGAAAGATAATGCGTGACCCGGTTAATACGGTGGTGCTCCTGGGTGCTGGACTGATTGGCAGCGGCTGGGCTGCTCGGTGTCTTGCTCACGGTCTGGATGTGGTTGCATGGGACCCGGATCCCTCGGCTGAGGCCACGCTGTTTGCCAACGTGGATAATGCGTGGCCTATTTTGGAAGAGGTTGGCCTGCAGTCCGGTGCAGATCGAAGTCGGCTGAAGTTTGAAACCTCCTTAGAGACTGCGTTGTCGGTTGCAGATTATGTTCAGGAAAATGCACCGGATGACGAGGCGCTCAAAATCCGGTTGCTTAACCAGGCTGACCAACTCCTTCCGCATGATGTCGTCATTGCGTCCAGTTCGTCTGGCATTCGGCCAACTCTGCTGCAGGAACAAACGCAGTATCCGCAAAGAGTCATGATTGGGCATCCTTTCAATCCTGTCTATTTACTGCCTTTGGTGGAAATAGTCGGGGGCCAGGCAACCGGTGAGGATACCCTGCGAGCAGGTGCTGCGTTCTATCGATCACTTGCAATGCGACCACTTTTGGCGCCGGTTGAAATCGACGGTTATATCTCGGACCGGTTGCAGCAGGTACTTTTCCACGAGGCGCTGTACATGATAGATGCGGGGATCTGTACTCCAGCACAGATCGATGCTGCAATCACTGGTGGGCCTGGCTTGCGTTGGGCATTTTTGGGGCCCATGTTGACGTTTCATCTGGCCGGGGGTGAAGGGGGAATTCGACATTCAATGGCGCATTGGGCGCCGGAGGTGGCGAACCGTTGGACACATTTGCCAGCACCGGACTTTACGGAGAAGCTGGTGAATGCTACCGCAGTCGGTTGTGAAGAGATTCAGGCTGGTCGATCGATCAAAGAGTTTGAGCGTCGTCGCGACCGTTGCCTTGTAGAAATTCAGAGAGCTCTCGATGAGTTCTGGTTCCCCCCGAATGAGGATGGCTGGCCAGATATGCCTCAGTAACTGGGTTTAACCAGCTGCAGGCGGGTGATGGTTAACGGCTAGCGCGTACTCGGCGTTCAACGTGGTAATTGGACAGATCTGCCTCGTGTGTCATCTCCCAGTAGTCAACCAGCCTCCAGGGCATCACAGTTACGACTCGGCCTCGGGCATTACGGTAATAGGTTGTCATGCCAGGATGCGACCAGATCATTTGCTGATGTTCTTTGTCGACTCGCTCAACATAGTTGTCGTGCGCGTCACGACGTACTTCTAGTGAGGCGAGGTTCTCTTCAATCATTCGGACCAGGCAGGCAGTGACATAGCGAGTCTGGCACTCAGCCTGAAACATAGCACTGCCGCCATGGCCTAGGCCGGTGTTCGGACCCAGTAGGCAAAAAAAGTTGGGGTACCCCGGAACTGTCATCCCTAAATAGGCTGTTGGGTTGTCACCGTCCCAGGTGTCCTTAAGATCAATACCACCCCGGCCTTGTATGTTTAGGCGTGAAGCCATCTGCATCATCTCAAAGCCAATCGCGTAAATCAGGACATCGGCGCTTCGATGGACGTCGTCTGTTGTTAAGATTCCTGATTCTGTAATCCGACTAATGGGGTCAGTAATGAGGTGAACCTGGGGCAGCGTCAGTGCGTGATACCAGCCATTATCCAGCAGTATTCGTTTGCCGTAGGCTGGATAGTCAGGAAGACAGTGAGCCGCGAGATCCGGGTGGTCTTGGAGTTGGTCCGACATAAAGTCAACCATTTCCTGTCGATGTCTGTCGTTAACCCGGTTAAGCGCGCGTTCTGGATGTGGCCAGTCGGGATCTTTGCGTAGATATGGCAATAAGCCATCTCCATAGCGCCATAACATCGTGAATCGAAACCACTCGACATAGTAGGGAAGTTGTTCCAGCAACCACTGTGCGCCCTGTGGGATTGATTCACCATAACCCGGTATGGGCCGGACCCACTGTGGCGTACGCTGGTAGATCGTCAGACTCTTCACCTGATTCGCAATTGACGGCACGATCTGCATTGCCGAAGCGCCGGTACCAATAATGCTGACACGCTGATTGGTTACATCTAACTCTGGTGGCCAGTGTGCACTGTGAAATGCTTCTCCCTGAAAAGATTCACAACCGGGGATCGTTGGCTTCCGGGACTGATTGAACTGGCCGATTGCGCTGACCAGAAACCCACTGCGAAAACGCTCCTTGCCACCAGGTCCTTCAAGCTCAGTTTCCCAGCAGCGGTCAGACTCGATCCATTGGGCGCCCCTCACGGTTGTTTGAAAACGTATATGGCTTCGAACGCCGAATTCAGTGGCGCAACACTCCAGATAGTCCTGAATTTCATCGCGCAGCGAAAAATATCGACTCCAGCGGTACCGTCGGCCGAATGAGAGTGAGTAGGCGTGATTGGGCGTGTCGACTCCACAACCCGGATAAGAATTTTCCAGCCAGGTCCCACCCACACCCTTGTTCTTCTCGACTATGGTATATCGGATACCGAGTTGGCCCAATTTGGCACCCAGCACAATACCGTTTACGCCGGCTCCCACGATCAACACATCCCGGCCGGCAAGCTCGGATTGTTCTGGAGGTTTAGACCAGTGAATATCCCGGTCAGTAAAGCCAAGTTCATCACGCATGGCCGGTGCATACTCTGGCGGTACTGCTTCACCCAGGCAGGCACTCATCATTCTAATCATCAAGTGATCATCTGGATTTGTCAGGGCTGGTCCAGAGCTGGATTGCGAAAAAACCTCTATGGCGCGTGCGCGTAGATCCGACTGCACAGCCTCAGGCAAGCCAGCGGAGGGATCAGCAATCAGGCGTACGTCGCGACATGGTGTGTACGGTGCTTCCAGCCAGTGCGTATCCCCCGTCTGATGTACGAGGCTCATCAGTAATACCCTGAGGTCGGCATCACGAATTGCGGCTGACAAAGCTGCCTGATCGTAGGTCGTATGAGATCGTTTCGACACGTTTGGTATTCAGCTGCTAAAGGCTTGGCGGATGGTTTATTGTGGAGTGTTGTTTCTAGCTATGGCGCTGCCCACGCTAGAGTGGGTGCTGGTCGAGATTACTGAGTATGTCTTCGGTATCTGCACCCAGGTCCGGCGCCGGGCGTTGAATACCAGCGGGTGTTCGTGAGAGCTTAACCGGGAATCCGGTCATCCTGACGCTACCGTGACCTGGATGGGGGACGTCGATAACCATTTCCTGTGCCAGGATTTGAGGGTCCTCAAACACTTCAGCGAGATCCATCACTCTTCCGCAAGGGCAGCCTGCATTGTTGATGGCCGTGATCCAGTGTGCAACCGACCGTAGACAGGTCACATCGTTGATACACTGTGAGAGTGTATTTCGGTGCAGGAGTCTTTCAGAATTGGTGCTGTAGCGTGGATCTGCCAGTAGGTCTTCGAGATCGAGCACTTCCAAGAATCGTTCGACATAAACATCAGTTGACGGTGCGACAGCAATCATTCCATCTTTGGCACGGAATAATCCATACGGCGATACGATAGGATGATCATTGCCGGTTCGTTTGGGTATCTCGCCAGTTGCAAAATATTCAGCAGAGAGATAAGCCAACATGCTGACAAGGCCACCAGTCAAGCTGGTTTCAACCTGTTGGCCGATCCCGCTGTTTCCTCGCTCGTGCAGCGCGGCCAGAATCCCAAATGCACAGTACAACCCGGCAATGAGATCGCTTAACGGTGGAGCAGCGCGCTGCGGTTCGCCGTCGGGGGGTCCATTCACGCTCATAAAGCCACTCATGGCCTGGGCAATAAAGTCAAATGAAGGACGATCGGCATAAGGCCCGACAGTGCCGTAACCGTTTACGCTGGCGTGAATCAGTCTCGGGTTGAGGCGCTCTAGTTCCCGTGGTCCGAAACCCATATCGGAAAGAATTCCTGGGCGGAAATTCTCAACCAGGACGTCGGCTGTTTCTAGAAGATGCGACAGTGTGCTTTTGTCATCGTCGTCGTACAGGTTCAGTACCACGGATTTTTTGTTTCGATTGAACTGGGCGAAGTACCAACTCAGCCCATTTACAATGGCCCCCTGTTGACGGACGGGATCTCCATCGGGTCCTTCAATTTTGATAATTTCGGCGCCCAGGTCCGCAAGAAGTTGGGTACAGAAAGGACCTGCGAGGATCCGAGTAAGATCGACAACCCGTAAACCTTTAAGTGGCACAGAGAGTCACTGCGGTTGGTCAGCCTTGTGCGGTCGCAACAGAAGTCATCGAGTGCAAGTCAAGACGGGGTCCGGCTTTCATGACCTGACCGGGCAGATTGTGCCCTACGATTGTTTCTACCTGTGTGGCGATAGTCATCAGCGCTTGTAGATTAACACCCGTATCGATGTTCATTTCGTGAAGCATGTAGACCAAATCTTCGGTACAGATATTGCCGGTTGCTTTGGGAGCGAAGGGGCAGCCCCCGATTCCACCAAATGAGGCGTCGAACTGGTCTATGCCTTCATCTAGCCCAGCCATCACATTGACCAATCCCAGACCCCGAGTGTTGTGAAAGTGAAGTCCAATAGGGAGTTCTGGTAGCGTATCTTGAAGATACTTGACCGCGCGCCTTACGATTGGTGGTGTGGCCATGCCGGTGGTATCCCCTAGTCCGATACCTTTAAATCCGAGTTTGCTGTAGTGTTGCGCGATACGTCCAAGTTGCTCGATCGGTACGTCGCCTTCAAAAGGGCACCCAAACGCGGTCGCGATGACCCCTTGGACTGGAATACTCGACTCAGCTGCGATTCGTGCGACCTCCTCAAACCCAACTAAAGATTCCTCGACAGAACGATTGACATTTTTTTTGTTATGACTTTCTGAGGCGGACAGGAAAACGATGATTTCGTGAACACCCGCATCGACCGCGCGCACTGCACCTTTAGCGTTTGGTACCAGAGCAGCAAGTACAGTGGAACCGGATCTGTCGATACCCTCAAACACTTCAGCAACATCAGCGAGTTGGGGAACTGCACGAGGTGAAACAAAGGACGAGAACTCTATGCGAGGGACACCTGCATCAATCAGATCGTTGACGAGTTGGATCTTTATTTCGGTCTCGACAAACCTGGGCTCTGCCTGCAAGCCATCACGTGGGCCTACTTCGGTCACCTCGACTTTTGTTGGTCTTGTCATTAGAAATATACTCCATTATTCATGCGAATCATTTCTACCATGCGTTCTGTCGGGCTGCAAGGAGTGTCTTGATACTCAGCCATAAACGGGGTCTAGAACAGCCAGTGGGACGGGGGTGTTCCCGCCACGGGTGAACGAAAACAGGCTATTTTGTCCAGATGAAGGCTGCCGATGTATACGGTCTTAAGGTCGTTGCCGCCAAAACACAAGCTAGCGCAGTTTCCAAGTGGGCTATGCAGACCCTCGTTGATCAATGAACGGGAAAACGTATTAGTCCGATAGGCTAACTCGGCACGCTCGACTAGATCAGGGTTACCGGCATCGATGATTATCTGCTGAACACCATCTGGATCCAACCGAATAATTCGATTGCTAAGTACACTGGTACACCAGACACCACCTTCACTGTCGAACTCAAACCCGTCGGGATAAACTCCCGAACCGTAGTCGGTAACCGTTTCACGTGGGCCGAGGTCACCATTTGCTCGTATCGGGAATCGCAACAACGATCGACCCATTGTTCCATGGACGTACAACCAGTGGCCGGAGGGATCAACCTTGTTTTCATTAGTGAAGCCGATTCCATCCGCGACAATTCGAGCGCCTGAGTGGTCAACGAGCGCGATAAATCCGTCTGCTATAGATTTGTTAAACGATTTTTCTCGGTCAATTGCAGTTGTGCTTACAGAGATCCAGATCCGACCCTCTCGATCGAGATTAGCAAAATTGGTTGCCGGTAGTGCCAACCCGTCGATTTCATTGATTAAGAGTTGCAATGAACCGTCTCGCTCAAGCACGTAGACACCACCCGACTGACCGAGGTTAGCGACAAGAAAAGAGCCATCTGGCCGGAGAGAGAAGCCATTCGGCAAAAAATCAGCGGGCTTCTCACTGTTGTTGGCGAAATAGATTGTAACGTCATCCGTGGGAGTTATATGTGTGATGCCGCCCTCACCGTGGCTGGCATAGATGTCGCCTTTGCGGGTCGCTAGAACACATTCGGGCCGTACGAGCCCCTGGCCTAGATAAGTGATCTGGTCACAGGGAATATGAGTTACACAAGCGGTCACAATACTAAGTTAGCTCTATGGGATAAAGTGGCCATTGGCATCTATTTTCCCAGAGCGGCCACAAAATTCCTCTGTGATCATACTGGCAATGATGTCTGGATCCAGGATATTCGCCCACGTTCTGTGTCCGTCGTCCAGAAGGCATGCAGCATATGCGACGCTTGCCGCCTGGTTTTCATACATGACGGTATAGGTCTCTATCGCTGCTTCCCCTTCGTGACTGGCTTTGACAGGGCGTCGGTACAGGTTGTCTACATCTTTTTGGAGGCTGGCCCAGGCGAATGGTTGTTGGGGTGGCGTGCCGGAATAGATACACAACGCGTGTTTGGTCAGCAATCCGCCATTGGCTGTAACCAAGGCAAGCGCGGCGGGATTTGATCGCAGCAGAATAGCGGTACGTGCGATTGCGTGCATGACATAATTGTTCCAAGGACCGCCGGCAAATGTCAGGCCGCCGGTCACGGTTAGTGGCTGGTTCAGGGACAGGCCAATTTCGTTTGCAGCGATTTGGACTGCGGATGGAAAGCAACTGTAAAGGTCGACATAGTCGAAACTTCTCGAATCGAGGTTGGTCAATTCAAGTAGTCGCGCAGCTGCAAGGCGGATGGCCGGCGACGAATACAGGTTATCTCGTTCAGACACATGAAGGTGATCCCAGGCTTCCGTCGAGGCATGCGGGTAGATCCATCGGTCGCGAGGAATACCGAGTTGTTTAGCTTTCGTTGACGATGTCACGATGAGGGCGGCACTCTGATCAACGCTGTTGTTTGAATTCATCAACTTGGGGTAGGGCAGTGATACCGGCCGATTAAATTGAGTAACAGTGGCGATCTCTTGTGCTGAATACTCACGTTGAATCCAGGCGTCTGGGTTGTTTTTTGCTACGGTGCTGAAACCGGACCAAAGTCTGGCGATTCTTTCGAAGTGGTTCGACACCGTTTCGCCTGAAGCAGACCGTAAAGCAATTTCAAACAGAGGATAGTACTGGATGGGGTGTCGAATCCCGCGTTGAAGTTCAGCCTGATGACGGGTATTGCGGTGGCTGCCAATAAATACATCGGGTTGCGTGATCCCCTGAGCTCTACCGATTGGGTCTTGTCCGGGGGTAGCAGAAACAGGGTTCCAGTCGAGGGTCAAGCCGGCCGATCGTGCACGTGATTGCGTCCGTCCACATTCAGCTCCGGTGAGCACAATGATATCCGAGTGTCCCGATTGGATATCCAGAAAGCTTTGATTTGCCAGTGTCTGCACATAGTTGCCGCCGAGTGATGTAAGTCCGGTTTCGATCTGTGTTAAGTGGAGTTTCTCGGCTATGGACTGCGCTGGGTTCTGGTAGCCCCACATACCCCGGACCACCCGGATAGAGTTTGTGGATTTTAGAATCTCAGGATTGCCGCTATCTAGCGCTGCCTGGGATACAGCATCGACCATGAGATCCAGCGGTGATCGGGCTGCTAAAGGGTCATCTTCTCGTTGTGAAACCTGTGCAACACCGACAATTACAGGCTCTCGTAGTTTCACAGTTGAATCGCCTTATGTTCGGGGGGAGTGTTCAGATTGATTCGGATCAACTGGGTAGTGGCAGCGCTGTCTTATAGCTGACCTGTTTGAGTGAAAAACTCGACTTGATACTGGCGATTCCTTTAATACGTGTTAGATGATCCATCAGGAAGCGTTCGTAAGCAACAAGGTCGGGTACTACTACTCGAAGCAGATAGTCGAACTCGCCGGTCATGAGATTGCACTCCATAACTTCAGGTCGTTCCATCACCGCCTTCTCGAATGACTCTAATGCGGGCTCGACCTGTTTTTCGAGAGCGACAGTCGCAAATACAGTGATCGGCAGACCAACAGCTTTCGCATTGACCAGGGTCACGTACCGTTCAATGACGCCATTATCCTCGAGCGTACGCACCCGTCGCCAGCAGGGTGACGGGGAGAGCCCAATACGATCCGCCAGTTCGGTATTCGAAATTCGTGCATTCTCCTGAATGACCTGAAGAATCCGGCGATCCGTGCTGTCGAAGCTATAAGGCATATTATTTCTCTGTTCGAATAAATTTGATATAAAAATGCTTAAAGTCCAAATATAGCAGGAAAATAAGTAGATAAATTCTAATTAAAAGCAATATATTGACCCGATACCCCAGCATCCTGATTGATCCACATGCAAGTGATCTCTTTCGACCCGGACGACGAACCACCTCCAACTGGCAACACGCCGAACCAACTGCATTTTCTCAAGATCCTCGAGAAAAAGGTGCTGTGGTTGTCCACCTGGATGATTCACCATGCGAATCATATTCGGGAGGGCGATGGCGAACTAAAGGTAGGCGGCCATCAGGCGTCCTGTGCATCCATGGTGACGATCATGACTGCTCTTTACTTTGCAGTCTTGAAGCCAGAAGATCGCGTCGCAGTTAAGCCCCACGGTAGTCCTGTTTTTCATGCCATTCAGTATCTGTTTGGAAAACAGGATAAAGATCATCTTTCCAAGTTCAGGGCGCTTGGGGGCGCGCAGTCCTACCCATCACGCACAAAAGATATCGATGACGTGGACTTTTCGACGGGCTCGGTTGGACTGGGTGTGGCGATGACAAGTTTCGCTGCGCTCATTCAGGACTACCTTGAGGCGCATTCATGGCGAAGATCCAGGAGCAAAATGGTTTGTGTATTGGGCGATGCTGAACTTGATGAGGGCAACATCTATGAAGCGTTGCTTGAAGGTTGGAAGCACAGTGTGCGGGATCTGTGGTGGATCGTAGACTATAACCGTCAGAGTCTGGATGCGGTCATTTCAGATCGCTTGTTAACACGTTTCCACCGGTTGTTTGTGAGTATGGGATGGGAGGTGGTAACGATCAAGTATGGAAAACTCCTACACAAAGCATTTGAGCAACCCGGTGGGGATGCTTTACGGCAATGGATAGACTCCTGCCCTAATTCAAAATACTCCGCCTTGGTGTACAAAGGCGGTGAAGCTTGGCGTGAAGCGCTCCAGGCGGATATGGGATCCCGTTCCAGCGTGTCGGAATTATTGGCACGGTATGACGACCGTGCACTGAATGCCTTGATGACTAACCTTGGTGGGCATTGTATCGAAAGCATGCTGGAGGCATTTGAAAGCATAGGCGATGACAAGCCCACCTGTTTTTTCGCCTATACCATTAAAGGGTTTGGACTGCCGCTGGCTGGCCACAAAGATAATCACGCCGGAATGTTGACGTCTGAGCAGATCCAACGACTGAAGTCTGAACATAATATCAGTGATGGAGAGGAGTGGTTGCCGTCAGCGGGCACAGGTGTGCCAGAGTCGGAATTGCGTTCGTTCTTACACAGCGCACCTTTTTGTACAGCGAGCCAGAGGCGAAAAAATTCACCTGTGGTCGCGGTGCCTTATCCTTTTCCAAAACCGGACGGGCATCAAATGTCAACCCAGGAAGCATTTGGTCGAGTACTGGCGAGTTTAGCCAGGCAGGATACTGAACTCGCTCAAAGGATCATTACTGTATCGCCCGACGTGACTGTGTCAACAAATCTAAGTGGCTGGGTAAACCAGCGTGGACTGTTCCATGTCAATGGCCAGACAGACATGTTTACCGTTGAGGAGCTACAAACGATGCATAGGTGGCGAGCATCGCCAACTGGACAGCATATTGAACTGGGCATTGCTGAAAACAACCTTTTTCTGCTCTTGGCGGCGGCGGGCCTTTCTCATTCTATCTTCGGAGAACGCCTGTTACCCGTGGGCACAATCTACGATCCGTTTGTCGAAAGGGGCCTGGATGCATTGAATTATGCTTGTTACCAGGATGCACGTTTTTTGCTGGTCGCTACACCTTCAGGTATCTCATTGGCGCCAGAAGGCGGTGCTCATCAGTCTATTGGGACGCCTCTGATCGGAATGAGCAAGCCGGGCTTGGCATCATTCGAGCCAGCGTTTACCGATGAACTTTCAGCGATCATGAGTTTTTCGTTTTCGTATTTACAACATGAGGAGACGGAGGGCCAAGATATTGCTATAGGCGCTGATTTGCTCGGTGATCGACGCGGTGGATCTGTCTACTTGCGCCTTACGACACGTCGCATAGAGCAGCTCGATCGAGAGATTGATGATACGCTAACGGCTGAGATTATAGATGGCGGATACTGGTTGGTACCTCCGCAATCTTCCTGTTCTGTTGTGATAGCATATATCGGCGCAGTTGCGCCCCAGGTAATCGAGAGTTGTGACGAACTCAACCATGGCTCTCCTGGCTCGACTGCAGTGCTTGCCATTACTTCGGCTGATCGTCTTCATCGCGGCTGGATGGAAGCACAGCGGATACGGTACCGCGGATTAGAAAAGTGTTCTGCACAGGTCGAAAAACTTCTTGGTGCGATTGATTCGAATGTCCGCATCGTGACGGTTACGGACGGACATCCATCGGTACTGACCTGGTTAGGCGCTGTGGCAGGGCACCGTGTGTACGGGCTGGGGGTCGATCGATATGGAGAATCGGGTACGCTCACCGAGCTTTACCAGGCTTACCAGCTCGATGCAAAATCGATTCTTTCGGCTTGTCGGAGCTCGTAATACGCACGGTGTGTTGCTGGGGTTTCGACAATACGGTAGGTTGATCCTGTGAGCGGGTCAATGATATTTTGGAACCAATCATCGACACGGCGGAAGGATTGTTCTGATTGTCTGGTAAATAACAATGGGGGGTAAGAATGGACGTGACAGGGAAAACGGCAATTGTGTTGGGTGGAACCTCTGGGATTGGTCTGGCAACGACCAATCGATTGACAGAACTTGGTACAAAGGTGGTTGCTGTCAGTCGAGAGCCTGAGAAGGCCAAGGACAGTGTTGCACAGGGCGTTGAACTTCGATCTTGCAGTGTTCTCGATAGAGCCGGTCTCACGGCGCTTTTTGAGGAATGGTCAAAGTTTGATATTTTGGTTTGCGCCGCAACCGGGGGCTCTAGGGCCGCGGGCCCCTTCCTCGAGATGGACCTCGATGCCTACCAGGCGTCTTTTGCGAAACTTTGGGGTTATACCAACGCCGTACGCCTGGGTGCAGAGCACTTAGACAGCCAGGGTGCAATTGTTCTGGTCAGTGGAGCCCCTGCGCGAAAAACTAAACCAGGGGGCATCGCGTTAGGTTCAGTCGGTGGCGCTGTAGAAGCATTTTGCCGAGCTGTTGCACCGGAAATTGCACCGCAGCGAATCAATACGGTTTCTCCAGGTATTATTGATACACCGATGTTTGGTCCAGAAAGCTCGGAGCGGTCGAATAAGCTGGATACTGCAACAGCCGGTCATGTGATTCCCCGGCCGGGCACTGCGACTGAGGTTGCGAGCGCTATCATTTTTGTGATCCAGAACGACTTCGTGACTGGCACCACAGTCGATGTGGATGGGGGCTGGCTACTGAGCTGACTGGTTGCTCGTCGTGGTGTCTTTGCTCAAAGGGTCTCAGTAAGAGCGTTCAAAAAGGTGTCGTTTTCGGAGCTGGTACCGATTGTGATCCTCAGCGATCCGTTTTCATCTGGCCATGGCAGCGCCTGCACAAGAATGTGGCGTTCCGCCAACTTAGTCGCAATTCCATCGGAGGGGCTATTGGTACGGGCGAGCAGGAAATTTGCAGCCGATGGATAGACGCGAAGTCCACAGTTCTGGAGTGCTAGCGAAAGCCGCTGTCTCTCGCAACTGACCGTATCCAGGACCATCTCAAGATAGTTCTGATCCCGCATCGCCGCGCACGCACCGGCCAGAGCGATCCGGTTGACATTGAAGCCAATTCGCACCTTTGAGAATCCAACTGCCAGGTTGCGATTGCTGGTGATTGCATAGCCGATTCGAGCGCCAGACAGTCCATATGCCTTGGAGAAGGTTCGGATCACTGCCCATGGACCACTGCGAGTAGCTAACAAGGACAGCACATCCGGGCCGCCTTCCCAAGCAGCAAATTCATGATAAGCCTCGTCCACTATCAACAGACAGTCGCCGGGTACTTTGTCAACAGCTAACTTGACTTGTTCGGTTTCGAGCATACCACCTGTTGGGCTGTTGGGGGTGCACAGATAAAACAGCGCGGTGTGCTCATTGACTGCATCCAACATAGCGTCAACGTTGTTGGATCCGTTTTCCAGTACAGGCACTGTGACGACCTTACCGCCTGCAAGCCGAACGTTTTTGCCAACCGGGGCGAAGGTGGGCCCCGGTAAAACAGCCTGCTCATTTCTATCGACAGCGATGGCTGCCGCCGCAAATAGCATTTCTCCACTGCCATTACCAAATACCAGCCGGTCCGTGCTTATGCCGATACGTGCCGAGATAATTTGAGCCAGGGCAGAGCAGGAATGATCGGGATAGCGGTTCGTCATATTGACGGCATCGTGCATTGCTGCGATGGCGTTTGGAGAAGGCGGGAGTGGGTTTTCATTCAGATTAAGACGAACAATATCGGGATTTGGCTGGTTATCGGGCTCCTGCAGGATGTGTGGTGCCATGACCGGCATATCGTCGAATCGTTGTAGTGGGATTGATCTGTCCATGGCTACTATTTCATGCCCGAATTGAAGGTTATTCAAACAGAAGATGTCGTATCTTTTGCTACTTGTTTCAGAAACACCATCGGATCGGTTCCACCGGTGCCGGTGTGGCCAGGGCCTGTTTGCGACATTTGCGATGACACATATTGTGCCACTATTTTGAGGTGGGACTGACGGAACTCGATCAGTGCATTCACACACTCTGTGTGGATGTGCCGACAGCCATTATGTCGCTCAATGGCATGGACTAAGGGTCTGTCATTCTCCAGCGTATTAATATAGGCAGCATGACCCGCAGGCATATAATTACGCATCGTAACGAGATAGGATCTTGATTGTTCTTCCTGGTGCACGATGCTGAGCATTGCATCTATAGCCTGAAGTAAAGAACTTTGTGCTGCGCTGCCACCAAAATAGTTTCTCGGATTCTGCTTGCATCCCTTGTACTCGATATTCTCAAATGAAGCCAGGAATGGCCGTATCCGGTTGTAAAATATATAGGGATCACAGTTTTCGTACATACGGTTCAGCGTCGTATTCAGTGCGACCAGGGATTCTCGAACTTCCTCAAGTGAATCTTCGATCTGCTGGAAGTCGTCAGAATGCGCTGCTTGCTGTATACGTTCGAATTGTTTGAGTACGCCTGCACCTATTGCCTCGATCTCGGTTGTGACCAAGTAGAACCAGGATTCATCAAGGCCGCCATGAAACTGGATAAGTGTCCTGAGATTGCCTAGTTTGATCGAGCCATTGGGTTCCAACTTTTTCCAATTATTCAAGACCAACGAGGCATGGGCCAGGGTTGGTGGTCGGCCCAGTCGTTCAGCAACCAGAGTCCAAGGTATTGCAATACTTTCTGGAATATAGCCTGAGGACTCGTAGTCCTGCCAGACGAATCCATGGCCAAATATGGATAACAGTAACATGGCCCGTTCCAGTTCCATCGAGGTCTGTAGGGACGAGACGTCGTCAATTATCGACATGGCTTCGGCCTGGCTCCTGAAAACACCTGCGTTCAGTAGCCCAGAGAATTCCCGAGCCATCGAATCCCAGATTTCAAATTCGCCTGGGAGTGCCTCAAGTGGTTCGTGGGCGGGTAAGAAACCGTTGGCGACGTCTATGTTATAAGAATCAAGCATCTACTTATTCAATTTTGACAGGGTCGATATGGGTATATTAGAACCATGAGGTGTTTCCAAGTAACTAGTTCGTAACTGACCGTTTAGGTCACAAGTTTTGGAGCAGCGTAGACTGGATCTTTCCAGCATTCGGTTTGAAGAATATGGGCAAGCATCGATGCTGCAAGCCAAACATCTTCGTACCGCGTGTACAACGGTGCGAACCCGAATCGCAGTAGATTCGGCGCCCTGAAATCACCAATTACTCCATGGGCGATGAGCGCCTGCATGATCGGCCAGCCTTCGGCGTGGCTAAACGAGACTTGACTGCCTCTTTGACTGCTGTCACGTGGGCTAGCCAGCTGCAAGGGATAATTCTCACACAGCGATTCGACAAGGTCGACAAACAGAGTTGTTAAGCGTTTCGATTTTGTCCGAATAGCCTCCATATCGACCATTTCGAATATATCTAGGCTCGATTCTAGAGCGATATAGGAAAGAACCCCGGGCGTTCCACAGCGGAATTTGTCTATGTTACTTGCCGGCTTGAAGTGTGTGTCGAAAGAAAAAGGGTCGGCATGGGCTTGCCAGCCCGTTAATGGATTAAAGGCATCTGTGATGTGTCGGTCGGCGACGAAAAGATACGCCGGTCCACCAGGTCCGGCATTGAGGTACTTGTAGGTGCAGCCAACGGCAAAATCGACATTAGCCACATTCAGGTCCACGGGTACCGCACCAAGTGTGTGAGCCAGATCCCAGATAACCAGCGCACCCGCCCGATGAGCCTCTTTAGTTATTCTTTCCATGTCGCGAATCAATCCGGTGCGGTAACTGACCTGGGTAAGAGTTACCACTGCAGTGGATGGGCCGATCAATTCGACTATCGAATCATCACTTTCTTTCCCCTTAACGAGTCTATGTTGTGGATAAAAATGCGTGATAGCACCTTGGATGATATGAAGATCCGATGGAAAGTTATAGCGTTCCGATACAATCTCAGTTCGATCGGGACGCAGTTCCAGAGCAGCCGACAGGGTCTTAAACAGATTAATAGACGTTGAATCAACCACCAGTACTTCACCAGCATTAGCACCCATCAGGGGCGCCAGTCGATCGCCGAGAGTCAAAGGCAGTACATGCCAATCGCGATCATTCCAACTTCGTATCAACCCGGTACGCCAGCCCTCGGTAACGGCTTCTTGAATCTTTTCTGGCACCACTGCGGGCATAGCACCAAGAGAGTTGCCATCGAGATAAACCAGGTCAGGTGGCAAATCAAAAAGATCTCCAATATTGGAGAGCGGGTCAAGTTCATCTTGCCTGCGAGCGTCTAACAGGCCGGGAGTTCGGCTGTTGGACAATGTTTCAAGAGAGGTGGTTGTCATCTGACTGTCTCATTTATCTGCATATACTGAGAGTTGTTGAAAGAGCGCTGTATCGGTATGGGCAATATCGTACATGATGTCAAAATGATGCCGACCCTGTACTTCCGTGAGTTCTACATGGGCGGTAGTGATTGAGCATTTATCAGCATATGCCTTAGATTGACGTATGAACTCTTTAGTTTCATGTTCTGCATAGACGATGTCCAGAGCAACAAACGGATCGATATCATAAAACTGTGGGCTGAGCGCTCTAGCGCTTTCAATCGATAATCCAAGTGGTTCGTTGACATAGGTTTGAGAAATCGGCTCGAGGTCGTAGATGCCACCAACAAGGATGGCACGTTGAGGTCGAGTAAGAAGTGTTGATCTGCCGTGATTCTGGATACCCGGACTGATTGCGCAGGCCAGGAGATGAGCGCCTGCAGAATGCCCCATGACATGAATACCACTCTTGTCGAGCCCATAATGAGAATGGTTTTCACCAAGCCAGTTGATGGCCTGGCGGCAACGTGAAATCATCTGGGGGATGTTTGAGGTCGGCGCAAGGCCGTAGTTGATACTGGCAAAAGCGTAGCCGACTGCTGTCCAGGCGGTCGCCAAAAAACTGTGATCATCTTTTGAGAGTTGTTGCCAGTAGCCGCCGTGAGCAAAAATCAGCAAAGGTATATTTTTAGGATTGGCTGGCATGGCTGGTAGGAAGAGGTCTAGTTTTTCTTCCACATTAGCGCCGTAGGGTAAGTCGATAATCAGGTGTGCCCCATAGTTATCTCGCACCTGTTGGGACTCCGTGGTGTACGATGATATGAATGGCGTAATGTCGCCCACCATACTGCTCGGTGAGTATTCTCGCTCTAGTTCTTCAGTAGATAGCCTTTTCCAGTTCAATTCTTAATACCAGTTCGAGGGCCTTGCGGTCTATGCTCCCGGAGAATGTACAAAGGAACAATTGTATAGAAAGTATTTTGAAATCGGGACTGGAGCCGAGGTTGCATTTTCCCATCGTCCGGGTAAGGTGTTTCACCAGTGTCTATAAATCGATACGGAATCGCGCTGGACAAAGGTGACAATGGAGTCGTGAATGTCGAGTAAATTGCTGGAAATGAAAGATGTTGTAATCGAGGCTGAGATCGATGGCGAATGGCGGCCTATCGTCAATGGATTGAGCCTGGCCTTGGAGAAGGGTGAGATCGTTGGGTTGATCGGTGAATCTGGCGCCGGAAAATCAACCTTGGGTCTGGCAGCATTGGGATATACAAAACCGGGCTGCCGGATCGTATCCGGGTCAATCAAATTGGATGGGCTGGAACTGACAACACTGCCCGAGAAGCAACTGCGACAGTTGCGTGGCAATCGTGTCAGTTACGTTGCACAAAGTGCAGCGGCGGCTTTTAACCCAGCGCATCGCCTGCTAGAGCAGTTCTCTGAGTCTCCTGTGCAACATGGCAAGATGAATCGAACGGAGGCCGCATTGAAGGGACGTAGCCTTTATCGGCAACTGGATCTTCCAGACCCTGATTCGATTGGTGATCGATTCCCTCATCAAGTATCGGGTGGTCAACTGCAGCGCGCGATGACGGCCATGGCGATGGGTTGTGAGCCTGAGATTGTTGTGTTTGATGAACCAACGACAGCGTTGGATGTGACAACCCAGATCGAGGTGCTGGCGGCTATTAAGGAAGCAGTTCACGCAAAGGGGGTTGCTGCAATTTACATTACGCACGATCTGGCTGTGGTGGCACAACTGGCGGACAGAATAATGGTGCTTCGTTATGGAGATCTGGTAGAGGAAGGGGAAGCACGGCATCTCCTTGCCCATCCCGCAGAGGACTATACAAAACGGCTGTTGTCTGTCCGCGGCTTAAGGGAGGATAAAACTCTGCAACAAGTGGAGAGTCGAATTCTTGCAGTAGACAATGTGACCGCCCGCTATCCCAGCGCGACTGAGTATGTCCTAGAGGATATCAGTATCGGGGTCGAGCAGGGAAAGACCGTCGCTGTTGTCGGCGAGTCGGGAAGTGGGAAAAGTACGCTGGCACGTGTGATTACCGGACTACTTCCACCACAGGCAGGTTTAGTCACTTTCAAGGGTAAATCACTGTCGCCTGCTCTTGCCGACAGAAGTAAGGACGACCTGCGATCGATCCAGATGATCTACCAGATGCCCGATATTTCACTCAATCCGCGTCAGCGGGTTCGGGAAACCATTGGTCGACCGTTGGAATTTTATCTCGGAATGAGAGGACAACAGAAAACGGACCGCACCGTCGAATTGCTAGAGCAGATTGAATTGCCAAAGAGCTTTATAGATCGGTTTCCAAGTCAGTTATCGGGTGGAGAAAAACAAAGGATCTGCATTGCTCGTGCGCTGGCTGCTGAACCAGATCTCATCATCTGTGATGAGGTTACTTCGGCACTCGACCAGCTTGTTGCAGAGGGTATACTGGAGCTTCTCCAGGGTCTGCAGAATCATCTTCAGTTGTCTTATCTATTTATCACTCACGACCTGGCAACCGTGAGGGCTATCGCCGATGATATCGTGGTCATGTATCAGGGCCGCATAATCGAGCAGGGCGTCAAACAACAGATACTGACACCACCGCACGAGCCCTACACGGAACTGCTGCTGTCTTCTGTGCCTGAAATGGATCCAGACTGGCTGGATAAGTTGATGGATCTTCGAGCACGAGGTTTAGCGCCGACAGCCGATACGGTGAGCTGAAGTTTAATATCGTTCAATCCATTGATGATGTGTCATCTTGTGGTAGTGATGTTCAAGCGGGCTCCGCTAGCAAGATTCATCAAGCCCACGCTGATTAACCTACATTTATTCGGGTAGGTCTCATCTGTATCTTTGGTTAATGTGGTCAAGCTAATTGTTTGCCGAGTCGTGCTGATGCCATGTGGCGATGTACCATGGCGGCGGTCGAGTGCAAGAGGATCAATCAATTCGTGATGAATGTTGCAAATAGTCAGACCTGGAAAACACCCGTAATCGTGTTGGTTGCGGGCTGTTTAGTGTCGGTAGTTGGGTTTGGAGTCCGTTCCGGAATGGGCTTGTACCTTGACCCAATGACGGTCGAGCTGGGTTGGACTCGTGAAACATATGCATTGGCAATGGCTCTGCAGAACATAATGTGGGGAATCGGTTTGCCCATTGCCGGTGCTATTGTCGATCGGCATGGTCCAGTGTGGGTGATTGCAAGCGGAGCTGTGGTCTATGCGATCGGGATCTGGGGAATGACCCTATCAGATACCAGCGGTATGCTGTATCTGACAGGTGGGGTTCTCACAGGTGCCGGAATTGCTTTTACATCGTTTACTTTAGCGATTGCGGCAATGGTCCGGGCAGTAGGTCCGGAAAGGCGTTCGCTGGTGATGGGCTTGGGTACTGCTGCAGGCTCAGTGGGTCAGATTGCGCTCTCACCGTTTGCTCAGAGCATGATTGGCCAGTTCGGTTGGAACAATGCGTTGTTGATAATGGGTGCATGTACCTTGTGTATCATTCCGTTGGCTTTGTTGTTGCCCAATCATGCAAGATTTGATGAGCCCGACACCATTGATCTAACGCTCACAGCAGCACTGATGGAGGCCTTTCGCCACCGCGGCTATGTTCTGTTGACTATTGGTTTCTTTGTTTGTGGATTCCATGTGACATTTATTATGGTTCACTTACCAGCATATGTTGTCGATTTAGGATTATCGGGGAGTGTTGCGGCTTGGTGTTTGGCTTTGATCGGTGTGTTCAATATCATTGGTTCTATTGCAGTAGGCCTCTACGGTCAACGACACAGTAATTCAAATGGGTTGAGTTTTATTTATGCTGGGCGTGCAATTGTTATCGCTGCCTTGCTGTTATTGCCTAAAACAGAATTTACGCTCTATCTATTTTCCTGTGCGATGGGATTGCTTTGGCTGTCCACGATTCCACTAACCACTGGTGTCGTCACTCGCATATTTGGGGTGCGGTACATGGCTACGTTGTTTGCGGTGGTATTTTTTAGTCATCAAATAGGGAGTTTCATTGGAGTGTGGTTAGGTGGTTATATTCATGATCTAACCGGTACTTATGATGCTGTTTGGCAGACCGGTATTGTTCTGGGAATTGTTGCTGCGGTTCTCCATGTACCGATTGACGAAAAACCTCTCAGAAGGGCAGCCAGTACGGCAGGGTAACCGGCCAACAGCAATGAACAACGCTTGGATAGATCGATAGGATTGCCTAGAAACGGGTGTCGACCTGACTGCGAGCAGCGCCGCGGAACTGCGTTTTAATTGAAGTCTCTGACCATCTAGATACCGATGTTAGGATGGTTGATTATGGAGCCGACTTGACGCACAGTAGTGTGCGCAACCTTTGGAGTAAGGGATGATTGAATCGAGTTTACGGATATTACGCACAGATGTTTCAGGCATGCCGATCGAATGGATCGGTTTTGAAGATACAGTGAAGCTCCACTGTCTGGAACAGATACTCTATCCGATGGGTTCTTCTTTATATGTTGTACGCGGTGGGATAAACGCGAGAACAGGGCGCCGGAGTACGCTTGAAGTTTACTCAATCATCTGTACGCTGGGTCAATCACGAGCCCACCTAAAGCGTCATCCTTCATATACACCACCATTAAACAACAAAGCATTGTTTCGGCGTGATGCACATCTCTGTCTTTATTGCGGAGGGCAGTTTTTGCCCACTCAGCTATCAAGGGACCACGTACAGCCTCTCAGTCGGGGAGGCGCGGACGTGTGGCAGAATGTTGTAACAGCCTGTAGACGATGCAACCATAGAAAAGGCAATCAGACGCCTGAAGAATCGGGACAGGAACTGCTGGCGGTACCATTTATTCCAACCCATGCCGAATATATCTACCTCTCTGGCAGGCAGATTCTGGCAGACCAGATGGAGTTTCTCGTGTCACATTTTCCACGCAACAGTCCTCTTCACAAGCGTATCGGACAGGTAGCCTGAGAATCGCTTTTCACTCGATGTAGCTATGAGTAACGACAATAGCCCGACTAGGGGATTTATGACCCGCGCGGTACATTCCGGCGAATCGCCAGATGCCGCTACCGGTGCATCTGCGCCGAATATCGTGATGTCGAGTACGTTTGTTATCGACGAGCCGATCAGCTTCTCGGCTCAAGACAAACCTGATGATGCACCCTATGTTTATAGTCGTTGGGACAACCCTACGGTCACGGTCCTTCAGGACAAACTTGCGGCACTGGAAGAAGCCGAGGCCTGTCGATGTTTTGCGTCAGGTATGGCAGCGACTTCGGCGTTGCTGTTGAGTACGCTCAGCCAAGGTGACCGACTGGTAATGAGCGACAGTAATTATCCGGGAACGGCAGAGTTGGCCCGAAAGACATTGACCCGGCTTGGTGTGGACGTTATTTTGGCTGACCTGTCTGATCTGGAAGCAGCAGCTCGTGCAATAACGGCAGGTGTCAGGCTGGTCTGGGCAGAAACGCCAGCGAATCCAACGCTGCGCCTTACGGATATTCGAGGTGTTGCCGAACTTGCTCATTCAGTAGGTGCAGAGTTTGCGGTCGACTCGACTTTTGCTTCTCCAGTAGCGACTCGCCCGTTGCTGTTAGGGGCAGATTATGTTGTTCACTCCCTCACTAAATACTGTTGCGGGCATGGTGATGCGATGGGCGGTGCAGTTCTTGGGCGACGAGATAAGTTGAAGAATGTCGAGTCGGATGGTCAGATCTATATGGGTGGTGTAATCAGTCCATTTAATGCGTGGCTGATCAATAGAGGGCTGGCGACGCTACCCATGAGAATGCAAGTACATCAGACGAACGCCACGCGTGTTGCGGAATTTCTGGAAGGGCATAAGAAGGTAAAAAAGGTACTGTATCCCGGACTTTCCAGCCACCCGCAATTCGATCTGGCCGTACGCCAGATGGATAACTATTCCGGAATGGTGTCAGTTCAGGTTGAGGACGGCCCTGTCCTGGTCGAGCGCATGATGTCTGATCTGAAGATATTTCACTATGCAGTATCACTGGGTCATCATCGCAGTCTGATCTACTGGCTGGGCACGGACGATCTGATGCAATCGAGTTATGCGCTTGAAGGACGAGCACTGGACGCTTACCGGGCGTTTGCCGGCGATGGTGTATTCAGAATTTCCGTGGGTTTGGAAGATCCTGAGGATTTATGTGACGACCTCGCTCAGATTTTGGGTTGAATCGACGAATTGGATGTTTGTCGACTCCGGGCTGATAACCCGTCGCGCTTGTTGGTCAGCATGGTAGGAAGAGCGTACCATGGGTCCTGAGGCAACGTGACCAAAGCCCATCCGGTTACCAAGTGTGGCCAAATCTAGAAATTCTTCCGGCGTGACATAACGTTCTACCGGTAGATGATCAAGGCCGGGCTGTAGATACTGGCCCAGTGTCAGTAGTTGTACACCGTGATCTCTCATATCTTGCATCACAGCCTCTACCTCAGCCATCGACTCTCCAACGCCGAGCATAAGTCCCGACTTGGTTGGTAAATCAGGGCAGCATTTTCCAAAATCATTCAATAGTCCCAATGAGTGGTCATAGTCAGCACCGGGTCTTACCCGTTTGTATAGTCGCGGTACCGTTTCCAGGTTGTGATTAAAAATATCGGGGGGCGAAGCAACAAGTTGCTCGATGGCCTTAATTGCGCGACCCCGGAAATCTGGTGTCAGTATTTCGACTGTTGTTTCGGGACTCACCGTCCGAATTGCATCGATACAGCGCTTGAAATGGCTGGCACCGCCATCGCGCAGGTCATCCCGATCCACCGAAGTGATAACCACATGGTGAAGTCTCATCAACTTAACAGTTCGTGCAAGGCTGGAGGGTTCATTCGTGTCGAGAGAACTGGGCCGCCCGTGAGCGATGTCACAAAAAGGGCAACGCCGGGTGCAGATGTCCCCCATAATCATAAAAGTGGCAGTTCCGTTGCTAAAACATTCCCCAAGGTTCGGGCAACTGGCTTCTTCGCAGACTGTGTAGAGGTTGTTTTCTCGCAGTATTGTTTTAAGGCGTACAACTTCAGGAGTGCCGGGGAAGCGCGCTCTGATCCAAGGTGGTTTAGGCAGTAGTTCGACTCGCTTGCTGGCTGCAAATTTTACCGGTAAACGAGACACCTTTTCCGCGCCGCGTTGTTTCTGGCTCTGGTTAATTGTCATGCGGCTTCTTGATTGTAGTGCTCGATCGGGGGGCAACTGCAGACAAGATTTTTGTCACCATGGACATTATCCACCCTGCCCACAGGAGGCCAGTATTTGTCCTGACGGGTATGCGGTGATGGAAAGAACGCTTGCTTCCGAGAATAGGGTCGATTCCAATCTTCCTCTGTCAGTAAATGCTGAGCATGCGGGGCGTTTGTTAGAAGATTATTTTTGGGATCAACGTTACCGTCTTCGATGTCTGATATCTCATGTCGAATCGAGATCAGAGCTTCACAGAATCTATCGAGTTCGGCCAAAGATTCGCTTTCGGTGGGCTCAATCATAAAGGAGTCTGCAACGGGCCAGGACATAGTGGGCGCGTGAAATCCATAGTCAACCAATCGCTTGGCCACGTCTTCGACTGTGATCCCAGACTGGGCCTTTATTTCAGACAAGTCGACGATGCACTCATGGGCGACTAGTCCCCCAGGACCTGTATACACAACGGGGTAATGCTCGTTCAAGCGCTTTGCAATGTAGTTGGCATTCAATATAGCCAGTTCGGTAGATCTACGGACGCCCGAAGCACCCAGCATAGCAATGTACGCCCAGGAGATCGGGAGGATGGAAGCTGACCCCCAGGGAGCGGCCGATACCGTGCCAATCGTTGTTTTGCCACCTGCTGCAGGATTAACTCCCTCAACGATGGGGTGATCTGGTAGAAATGGGGCCAGGTGACTGAGCACGCCTATTGGACCCATTCCCGGTCCGCCACCTCCATGCGGGATCGCAAAAGTCTTGTGCAAGTTTATGTGTGCAACATCTGCACCAATCTCACCGGGTCTGCAGATTCCGACTAGGGCATTCAAATTAGCACCATCCATATAGACCTGGCCACCCGACCGGTGAATAATTTGACAGATGTCCTGGATTGATTCTTCAAAGACGCCGTGAGTGGACGGATAGGTGATCATCAAGGCCGCGAGGCTATCTTTATGAAAAGCGGCTTTATCGGAGAGGTCTTTAAGATCTACATTCCCATTATTGTCACAACGAATAATAACAACCTTCATGCCAGCCAAGATAGCACTGGCAGGATTGGTTCCGTGAGCAGACGAGGGTATCAGGCATATATTTCGATGCCCCTCACCTAGGCTCTGGAGGTAGGCTCGTATACAAAGGAGCCCGGCGTATTCGCCCTGTGAGCCTGCATTGGGTTGCAGAGAAATAGCGTGGAAGCCGGTGATCTCGCACAGCATATCCTCGAGTTCCTCAAACAATTGCTGATAGCCCTGAGCTTGGTCGAGCGGCGCAAATGGATGCAGATTTGAAAAGTCACGATAGGACAGCGGCAGCATTTGGGATGTGGCGTTCAGTTTCATGGTGCATGAGCCCAGCGGAATCATAGATCGGCCAAGACTGATGTCCTTGCTCGCAGTCCGGCGCATATAGCGCATCATCTCGGTTTCAGAGTGATAACGATGAAATATCTCATGTTCCATGAAACTACTTTTACGCACGAGTTCTTGGGGCACGGCCTCAGTGACAACGTCATCAAAGCGTTCAATACTCAGCATTCGGTCAGCACCAGTATGGAACACCCGCCAAAGACTCAAGAGATTTTTCCGTTTGGTTGTTTCGTCTAATGTGATGCCGAGATGATCCGCATCGATGTGGCGCAGATTGATTTGTGATTCGCGAGCCTTGGCGGCTATTCGGCCAGCAAGGCCTGGAACGCGTACTTTGACAGTGTCGAAGTACGCATCATATACAAGCGGGTAACCCAGTTCGGTCAAACCGGCCGCTAGGATCCGCGTCATACGATGCACCCTCCTAGCGATATCCTTGAGCCCTTCTGGGCCGTGGTACATCGCATATAAGGTGGCAATATTGGCAAGCAGCACCTGAGCCGTGCAGATATTACTGGTCGCCTTTTCACGCCTGATATGTTGTTCTCGGGTCTGTAGTGCCATACGCAGGGCTGGATGCCCTTGAGCATCAATTGAGACCCCTATGATGCGTCCCGGTGTGGATCGTTTGTAATCTTCGCGGGTAGCAAAAAATGCGGCATGTGGGCCGCCGTATCCCATGGGAACGCCAAACCGTTGTGAATTTCCGACAACAATGTCTGCGTCCATTTCACCTGGCGGTCTAATTAGAGTCAGTGCGAGCAAATCACTTGCGACAACCGCCAGCGCGCCTTTTTTGTGAGCTTGGGAGATGGCTTCACTCGGGTTGGTCAGGCACCCGGTTGATGCTGGGTATTGAATCAGCACGCCGAAAAAATCCCGGTCCTGAAGCTCTGTGTACGGGTCACCAACGACAACTTCATAATCGAGAAAATTGGCTCTTGTTCGAATGACGGCTAGAGACTGGGGATGGACGTTGTTGTCCACAAAAAAGACATTAGACCGGCTCTTTGAGATCCGCCGAGCCATGGTCATTGCCTCTGCGGCTGCTGTTGCTTCATCGAGCAAAGACGCGTTGGCAATCTCCATACCGGTCAGGTCCATTACCATCTGCTGAAAACCAAGCAGCACTTCCAAACGGCCCTGGCTGACCTCTGCTTGGTACGGGGTATAGGCGGTATACCAGTCTGGATTCTCAAGCACATTCCGCTTGATGACTGGCGGCATGATCGTGCCATGGTAGCCACAACCGATCATCGACACGAATACGCGGTTTCTGTGTCGCATGTGCCGTAGGTAGGTACTGGTAGCTCGTTCGCTTCGAGTGGGTGGCAGATTCAAGGGCCGTTCACTCACGATAGAGGCAGGTACTGCGAGGTCGATCAGTTGTTCCAGTGATTCATGTCCCGTAACCGCCAGCATCTGGTCAATATCCGATTGACTGGGACCTATGTGACGGCGAATGAAATCTCGTGGAATCTCAAGATCATCAAGACTTTTACGCAGCTTTTTCATAATCCCCCCTTAGGATAATTCAAGCGCGGCGGTTCAAGATAGCTCAGCAATTAGGGCGTTGTAGTTGGTCTCTGACAGTAAGTTCTCTAACTCGGAAGTGTCTGATATTTCTATTTTGTAGAACCAGCCTTGACCTGTGGGGTCGTCATTAACTGATTCGGGTGAATCATTGAGTGACTCGTTGACCTCAACGATCGTTCCCGTGACTGGTGACTTGACGTCTCCGGCAGCCTTCACAGATTCGATGACGGCGGCATCGTCACCTTGATTAACAGCTGTGCCGACCGCAGGAAGTTCAACATAAACCAGTTCCCCCAGTTGATCCTGCGCATAGTCTGTAATACCGACCGTCACAAGAAGACCTTCCAGGCGTGCCCATTCGTGGTCGCTCGTATATCGTATATCGCTCATGAGGAATCAGCTCCTGATGGAATTTCGTGTTGTTTGTAATTATGTTGTACAAAAGGTAAGTGGCAAATCTTAACGCTAAGCGGTTTGTCTCGCACAATGGCCTGAAGCTCGGTACCAGGGTGGCTGTAAGCCGATTTGACATACCCCATTGCTATTGGTCTGCCAACTGTCGGTCCATAGCTCCCGCTGGAAACCTCGCCAATTGATTCACCCGTTGGGGTCACGATTCCAGAGTGGGCACGGACAGGCGCCCGGCCCTCGGGTTGAATCCCCACCCGGGTGACTGAGGGTCCATTTTCGAGTTCCAGTAATATGGGCTCCGAACCCAGGAAGCCACCAGATTTGGAGCCACCTTTCCGACGGCTTGCGGGGATTGCCCAGGACAGACCTGCTGCTACTGGTGTGATGTTTGGGTGAATGTCATTACCATGCAGACATAAGCCCGCTTCCAGGCGCAAGGAATCCCGGGCACCGAGTCCTGTGGGTTCGACTTCGGTTTGATCAAGCAGTAACTGGGCTAGCTTCAATGCGTCGTCGCTATTTGTCGCAAGCTCGAAACCATCTTCCCCTGTATAGCCGCTACAGAATGCCTGACATTTAATGCCTTCGACCTCAGTGCCCATAGTGTCCATAAATCGCATGGTCGTAAGATCTGGACACAACCGTGACATGACCTTTCTGGCCAGAGGACCTTGTAGCGCCAGGAGAGACCGATTATCCAGGAGCTCAGCAGTACAGTCTGCTGGAAGCCTAGCAACAATATGATTGAAGTCCTGGTATTTGTTTGATGCATTGACGACCAGAAGATAGTGGTCTTCAAATCTCGAAATCATGAGGTCATCAAGAATTCCTCCTGTTTCCAGCGTTAAGAAGCTGTAGCGCTGGCGTCCGACATCGAGTTTGCTGAGATCGGTGGGCAGTAGAGATTCAAGCAATTCGGCAGCGCTATCGCCAGTGACTTTGATCTGTCCCATGTGAGAGACATCGAACAGACCGGCAGATTCGCGAACCTGACGGTGTTCTGTGATGATGCCGGATGGGTAATTGAGGGGCATCTGGTAGTTCGCGAACTCAACGATCTTGGCATCGAGTTCACGATGTAACGCATAAAGGGGTGTCGTATTTGCCACTGTACCTGCTTTATTCACCCGAGATGTCAGTCATCATTTTGAAAGAGAATGATCAGGAGCAATCCATTGTAAATTTCTAGACTTCGCCGGGCGCATAGGTTTTTATGCTCAGGGCATGAATGTCCTGTCTCATGGCATCCCCCATTGCCTCATAAACGAGTCGGTGTCGTGCCAGGGTTGCGAGTCCTTCGAACGCTTTTGAAACCACGACCACCTCAAAGTGGCTACCCCCAGCTGCAGCGCCAGAGTGACCCGCGTGGAGATCACTCTGATCGTCTATCTCGACAAATTCTGCCGCTAGATCCTGGTACAGTCGCTCACGGACCATCTCAGCCCTTTTCATGTGGGCGTTTTCGGTCAGACCGGAATCGGTAGTTGGCTGATGGTGATCGGTCGAATGTGCCATGCGTAATTACAGATTCTCATCGTGTTCTGGTTTTAGGTATTTTGCAATACACAGCATCTGGCCCATGGCGAACACCAGTGTCAGCCCCATCAGACCAAAAACCTTAAAGTTGACCCAGAAATCAGTCCGAACCTGCTCGCTGAGTTCTGGGCGATAATAAAATGCAACGTATAGATTCAGCAGCCCAACAATCAGAAAGAAAATGCCCCAGCTTAGATTGACATTGCGCCAAATTCTGTCGGGCAGAGTCAAAGTCCCGCCCAGTAGAGCCTGTAATGCTGTCCGTCGGCCAACCAGTTGACTACCCAAAATAAGTACTGAAAATAACCAGTTGACGATACTTGGTTTCCACTTAATGAAAGTATCGTCCCTAAACAAAAGGGTGAGACCGCCAAACAAAACAATCACGCCCAGAGTAATCAGGTGCATTGTTTCAAATCGCCGATTTCGCAACCAGAAAATAGAAACCTGCGCAATGCTGGCGATGATGGCGGTCGCTGTCGCGGCGTAAATGCCGTACAGCTTGTAGGCACCAAAAAAAAGCACCAAGGGGAAGACATCGAACAAAAATTTCATACGTCTCGGGTTTTGTTAAGTAGTGGTGGAAACTGTTGGAAGTAGAACACTAAGTTGGCCTTAATTGATACCACTAATGGACCAAAAGTTTCATCGACTTCGCAGTATTGATCACATCACGGCGTTGATCACTGGTCAGGCGGTTATTGGGGAGGATGGCTCGACCACAGTCGATACCCAGACGCTGCCCGAGAATTGTTTTGCCGACATCTGAGACAGCGTCGTAGCGCCATGTTAGGTTTGCAATCGCTTGGATTTCCTGTTGTTTAGCTCTGGCTGTATCCAGGTCTCCTGCTTTCCACGCGTCGTACAGTTCGACGTACAACCAGGGTGAGATTGATAAAGGCGCGTCAACAGTACCGACAGCACCCATCGCCAGTGCAGGCAGTGGCAAATGGCCGAACCCGGAAAAGCACGCCAGTCCCATATCGAGCCAGTGTCGAATCATCGAAAGATCGTGGGCCGAATGTTTGAGGCCGATCAGACTGGGTACTTCACTGCGTAGCGATTCCATCAGGTTTTGATCGAATTCCACCTGAGTCAATTGTGGCAGATTGTAGGCAAAAAGTGGCAGCCCCTCAGCACTGTCTGCCACGGCCTTATAGTGATCGATGATGGAGGAATTACTTGTGCGTATCAGAAAGGGCGGGAGACAGGCTATGGCGGCACAACCGCCCCGCGAAGCACTGTGTGCCCCCTTTTTAGCGCTATCGGTAGTGATCGCGCCGACATGCATTATCGATAAGGCGCGACCCTGGGTAGTCTCCCCGGCAATTCTCGCCACAGTGTCCCTTTGCGCGTCGGACAATAAAGGGCCTTCACCCGACGTTCCAGCAACCCAGAATCCGTGAACACCGTAGGCCATGTTGTCTTCTAAAACAGCCCTCAGGCCTTTCTCATGAATGTCGCCGTTATCCGTGACAGGTGTCGGGTTGGCCGGAAACACACCCGCAAATCTGTTTCTCGGGTTGGATTCAGCTTGGATGGAGTTCATGGTGTCGTTTTGCCTTCTCTGGTTTTGTCCCGTGGCACATTTCAACGCAGATAGAAGGCAATCTTGTTGCCGTCCGGGTCGCGAAAGTAAGCGCCATAAAATGTGTCACTGCCTCTCGGGCCTGGCGCACCTTCATCGATTGCACCCAGATCCATAGCACGAGCATGCAGTCGCTGGACTTGTTCCTGGGTGTCGACATTCAATGCAACCATCGTGCCATTACCCGCTGTGGCAGGTTGGCCGTCAGCCGGCGTAATTACCACCAGTTGAACATCATCCTCGGTGCCAAAGTAGACAGCCCTGTCAGCGACTTCTCGTAGTCGGGTAAAACCGAGCTCCTCGAACAAAGCTTCATAGAATGCGGCGGAGCGTGCCAGGTTATTGGTACCAACTGTTATGTATCCCTTCATAAGTGTCATCCACAGTTCGTGTTTTAGGTAGACGTGGTTTCAGTAATTTAAAATTTAGCAACGACAATCACAGTTTTGACCAATTTCTAGTAGACAAGGTAACCAACTATTTGCTCAATTGGGTATGGGTATAAATTGATCGCTGAATTGGTACCGGAGGCCGGACTCGAACCGGCACGCACTTTCGTGCAAGGGATTTTGAATCCCTCGTGTATACCAATTTCACCACTCCGGCTTATTCCCTTACCCAAATTCTAGCGCTTTCTTCCGACTGACGTCAGAAAAATGAACCCGGTAACTTAACGATATAGAATTATCAAGTGTGGCTGGAATATTGGCACAGCTGCGGTAGCAGGGTATTCTCTTAGAGATGAAAACAACTTTGACAACTTTGGATGATATCAAGGGGGCACGGAATGCGTTGCCTTCGGTGGTACGAAGAACTCCAATCCTGCCACTGGCACCGGAGTCGTGTGATATTGGCCATGAGAAACTGTTCCTCAAAGCAGAATGCCTTCAGGTGACTGGTGCGTATAAAGTTCGTGCTGCTTTCAATGTGATTAGGTGTCTCAGCGAAGTGGAACGGAAACGGGGTATCGTTCTGGCGTCTTCGGGTAATTTCGCCCAAGCCTTCGCATTTGCGGGTGCCCAACTGGGCGTGTCCGTAGTTGTGGTGATGCTGGACCAGACCAGCAGCAATAAGGTATTAGCCACGCAGGAACTCGGTGCTGAAGTTGTTTTTTGTGGCCGGGACGCACTGAATCGGCAGCCAACAGTCGAGGCAATCGCTGGCGATCGAGGCATCACCTCAATCGATACATGGGAGTACCCGCCAGTAATCGCAGGTCATGGCAGCATAGGTCTCGAAATAATTGAGGATGCCCCGGAGGTAGAACAGATACTCGTGCCGGTCTCGAGTGGCGGTGTTGCCGCCGGGATTGCGACTGCGGTGAAACTGAGTTCACCACGCATCAGGATCATTGGTGTTCAACCTGAAGGTGCAAATGCGTACTTTTTGTCAAGGAAAGCGGGTAAACCGGTAACACTCAACCGCTGGGACACCATTGCGGATGGGTTGTCCGCCCGGTTTCCAGGTGCGTATCCGTTCCATCACCTTCAGGAATATTTAGATGATGTGGTTCTGGTTTCGGAAAAAGATATAGCTGCATCATTTAGGTCGTTACTTTACCGAGGAAAGCTTTTGGTAGAACCGGCAGGCGCTGTTGCGGCCGCCGCTTTTTTTTCCGGCAAGGTTGATCAGGATCGCACGACAGTCGCCGCCGTAACCGGGGGCAATGTGACCGCAGAAACAGTACAGACCCTGCTGAGCCTCTAATGCGGCGATGCAGGAAAAGGGACCAGGCCGAGTGCAGCGGATGATATCAATACGGCCTTTTCCAGAAGTTTGGCTCGCAAATTGACTCTCGAGAACTACCTGCCACCCGCCGCTGACAGTTGGTTGCGCTGCCAGCCCGCGTCACTCGGTTTAAATGCGGCGCGTCTTCATCATGCGGTTGAATTTGCCTGTCAGCATGAATCTAATTGGCTGTACGACCTGTCAGAACAAAAAGCGATTGCAGGTTCAGAGCCACCACCCTGGAATGAGATCTTGGGCCCGCTCAAGCCACGCGGAGGACCCGCGGGCTTGATTATTAGACATGGGCAAATAGTAACGTCGTGGGGGGATATCGAGCGGGTCGACCCGACTTTTAGTGCGACGAAAAGTTATATTGGCCTTTGCGCCGCGGTTGCTTATCGAGACGGTCTTATCAAAAATTTTGACGATCAGGTAAGCGAATACGATGGGTTTAATGAGTTTTCTTCAGATCACAATAACGCAATCACCTGGCGTCACCTCCTACAGCAGACAAGTGAATGGGAAGGTACCTTGTGGTCAAAGCCGGATCAGGTAGATCGGAATCGACAAGTCGGACCGAGTGCGGACGACAGTCAGAAGGGGCAGCCCCGACAATTGATGGAACCAGGCGGTTACTGGGAATACAACGATGTTCGGGTAAATCTAGCTGCGTTGTGCCTAACTCGATTGTTTGAGGCGTCGCTCTCGGATGTTTTGCGCAAAAACATCATGGACCCTATTGATGCAAGTCACAGTTGGGAGTGGCACGGATATAGGAATTCCTACATCGAAATTAAGGGTCGATCAGTGCAGAGTGTGTCAGGTGGTGCCCACTGGGGTGGAGGACTATGGATCAGCTCTTTAGATCATGCGCGCATGGGCCTGTTGATCAGCCGACATGGTCGTTGGGGCAATGTGGAGATTCTGCCCGAGCATTGCTTAGGTCCTCTATTTGCACCATGTCCGCTGAATCGAAACTATGGTTTTCTCTGGTGGTTGAACTCCAACCGGAGCTTGTTCGCAGGTGCGGGCGAGTCCAGTGTATTCGCGTATGGCGCTGGCGCGAATTATGTCTGGATAGATCCCGATTACGATCTCGTGGTTGTGGTCCGTTGGATCGATGCTGGATCGATGAACGACTTTACTGCGTTGGTGATGGATTCGATCGTACGTCCGTAATCGCTCAGTTGTCTGGTGTTTGAATTAGTTAGCGTGTCGAACGGTAGTCGTAGTTGCTGTTGAATCGGTGCATTAGGTAGTTACCGTAATGAACCGGCGAATGATTGTCACCCGGTCGAGTAAGCGACGGAAATGGCCGCACTTGTGTCTCAAAGGTAGGATCGAAAAAGAACGCCACCGAGTAGCGTTCCTTGGCGCTCAATGAAACCCGATGAGGCGTTGAAGGCCAACGACCACCGGACCAGTACGACAGCATATCTGCAACATTGAGTACAAAGGTGTCAGGAATCGGTACAGCTGGTATCCATTGATTATCCCTGCTGAGTACTTCCAGCCCGCCGGCAAGGTCCTGAGAAACGAGGGTTAGAAATCCATGGTCCGTGTGCGGTGCCGAACCGTACCCGTCCGCAGTCGTTAAAGCGGATACAGCCGGATAGTGAAGTAATCTTAGAAAGACCGTTGGATCATCGAATACTTGATCGAAAATATGTGGATCTTGTCCAAGTGCCACTGCAAGCCTTTGGGTCAATTCAAGAGCGAGGTATTCCATTGCATCATAATAGTCTTCGACTTCGGCTTTGAACGCTGGCATCAAGGAGTCTGGCCATTGGTTCGGCCCAAATATCGCAGTTCCCCAGCGGGGGTGGTTAGGGAAGACGGGCTGCATGGCCATAAAGGATTCGGAATAGTTGGGCTGGGTTGGTTTTTCAACAGAAGAAGTAACAGTTGTGCTGGTATTGAAGCCAATGTAACCACGGTGAAATGGATTGATTTTGATGCCTTGTTTGGCTGGACCCGCAAGTGCGTGAAAGCGATGGGTTGCGTCGAATATCGTTTTAATATTGTCGGTGGCTATGTTGTGACCTGAGATGTAGCAAAAGCCGTGTTTTTGAAGTGCCATATCCAGTTGTTGGGCGACACTTGGGTCGTCGATAGGTGATGTTCCAGAACGAATGTCGACAATTGGTAGCGAAGGATTCAAGATGACAAGAGCTCCGATTGGTAAATGCAAGAACTTGAGCGTGACATAAAGTGTACCCCACTATATTTCGACATAGACGATGGGGTCTAACCAGTTCAATGTCGACGACGCAATCGTTGTAACTGTCCTGTGCCGAGTGCGAGAATTGATCAGCCTAAATCTTAACCGACAGACAAAATAGGCCGAAACATGTTGTTAGAGAACTTTGAGTATGACCTGCCAAAAGAGCTCATTGCGCAGAAACCTCTCCACGGACGTTCAGACAGTCGCCTGCTGACCGTTACACGCGAGGGTCGACTGACTGACAAGCATGTTCGAGATCTTCCAGGCTTGCTCGAACCCGGGGATCTTCTGGTGTTTAACGATACCCGGGTATTCAAGGCCAGGCTCAACGCCGTGAAGGCAGGCAGCGGAGGTCGGGTGGAAATAGTTATTGAACGCCTACTGGGGCCGAGGCGTTGCCTCGCAATGATTCGCTCCAGTAATCCGGTTCGGGCCGGGTCGGAGTTCCTGACCTCAAGTGGGTACCGGTTGCAGGTTCAGTCGCGTACTTCAGATTTTTATCAATTGATAGCGTTGGCAGGTGCGGTCTTCGAAAAAATTCTATCCGCAGACGGCTCTTTGCCCTTACCGCCCTATATACGGCGACAAGCGAATTCGCAGGATTATGAACGTTATCAAACTGTGTTTGCTGCCGAATCCGGCGCTGTGGCGGCGCCAACCGCCGGGCTTCATTTCGATGAAGGGTTAATGGATAGGCTAGAGACGGCAGGGGTGGCAATAGGCTTTCTTACGCTTCATGTGGGCAGCGGCACCTTCCAGCCAGTCCGTTCAAAGGTCATTGAGGATCATAGAATGCATAAGGAGTGGCTCAAGGTTGACGAGGCGCTGGTTCAACTTGTTAATCGGACAAGGCGTAATGGAAATCGGGTGGTCGGTGTGGGAACGACCGTTGTCCGAGCGTTGGAGACTGCCTCACAAAATGACCAGCTGGTGCCGTTCGAAGGTGAGACTGACCTATATATCTATCCCGGCTACCGGTTTCGGTCAGTCGACGTTCTTCTGACTAACTTTCACTTGCCTCGGTCATCGCTGCTGATTATGGTCAGTGCGTTTTCGGGCGTCGATAGGATTCGAGTGGCCTATGAGCATGCGCTGAAGCAGAGATATCGATTTTTCAGTTACGGAGATTGTATGATTGTGAATAGGACGGAACATCTGGATGAAGTTTGAGGTTTTGACATGCGACGGTGGGGCCCGACGATCGGTACTGGCTCTTGATAGAGGACGAGTTGATACACCGCTATTTATGCCGGTAGGTACTCGTGGAGCGGTCAAAACCGTTACACCCGGTGAAGTAGCTGCCAGCGGTGCTCAGATCATATTGGGCAATACATTTCACCTCATGCTCAGGCCGGGTGTTCAAGTCATTACCCAGCACGGCACGCTCCATAATTTTATGAGTTGGGATGGTCCGATCCTGACAGATTCCGGCGGTTTCCAGGTCTGGAGCCTGGCCGAGCGTCGACGAATCGACGAAAAAGGTGTCACATTCCAATCACCATTTGACGGCTCAACCGTATTCCTCGGGCCCGAAGAGTCGATGCAGGTACAGCAGGGGCTGGGTTCGGACATCGCGATGACATTTGATGAGTGCACTGACTATCCCGCAACTTACGAAGATGCTAAGAAATCGATGGGTCTGTCAATGCGTTGGGCTGCGCGTTGTCGGGATGCACACGGCGGCGGTAAGCAATTGTTGTTTGGTATTGCCCAGGGGAGTGTATTTCCAGAACTCAGATCAAGTTCGCTGGAGTCGTTAGTATCGTTGGGTTTTGATGGTTACGCACTTGGTGGTCTTTCGGTGGGTGAACCTAAGACAAAAATGTACGAGATCCTGGATGATTGTGCGCCACTAATGCCCGCCGACGCGCCCCGCTACCTGATGGGAGTTGGAAAGCCCGAAGACTTGTTGAGGGGTGTTGCGGCCGGCATCGACATGTTTGATTGCGTGCTACCCACCCGAAATGCTCGCAATGGCTGGCTGTATACCTGGGATGGCGTGTTAAAAGTGAAAAATGCCCGTCATCGGCAGGATACGCGTCCGATTGACGAAACCTGTAGCTGTGCATGCTGTTCCTCTTATTCCCGCAGCTACCTTCGGCACTTGTTCGTCAACAACGAGGGATTGGGCCAACGGTTGTGCACGGTACATAACTTGTGGTTTTTCGGGCAGTTGATGCAGGAGATCCGTCTGGCTATCGAGGAGAAACGGTTTGACAGTTTTCACAAGGGATTTCTTTTGCGTTATCTCGAATAGCGACAGGATGTGGCATAATCACACGCTTTTCCAACGACCTAATGGATAAATTTGATGAGTTTTCTCATTTCTGATGCTTGGGCCCAGGTGGGCGGCGAGGGTGGGAGTGGTTTCCTAAGCCTGCTACCCCTGGTGATCATTTTCGTGCTGTTTTATTTTCTACTGATAAGACCGCAGCAGAAACGCGCCAAACAACACAAACAAATGGTTGCGTCGGTCAAGAAAGGTGATGATGTTGCGACCAATGGCGGGCTTGTCGGCAGGGTAGTCGATCTTGACGACAATTTTGTGACTTTAGAGATTGCCAAGGGTGTAAACGTCAAAGTGCAGCGACCGTCAATCGGTCAGATGATCCCCAAGGGTTCTGCAGCCGGTTCCTAGTACAAAATGCGGAACCACTACCCATGGTGGAAGTGGCTGATCATCGCTGTGGTGGTCATCCCTGGCCTCTTTTATGCATTGCCGAACTTATTTGGTGATGATCTGGGCATACAAATACGAGGGACTCGCGGTGCGACATTAACGTCGTCCGACCTTGCGCAGATTAAGTCATTGGTTGACTCGAGTGGATCGCTGTATAGATCTATTCGCAAAGACGATAGGGGGATCAGCATTCGATTGACAACTCCCGATGATCAACTCAAGGTTCGGGATCTGCTCGAACAAGAACTCGGAAATCGTTACACGATAGCGCTGACGCTGCTACCGGCTGCCCCCGATCTCTTTGCCAGCGTTGGGGCCAAGCCGATGTACCTGGGGCTCGATTTGAGAGGAGGGGTTCACTTCCTGATGGAAGTCGATATGAACAGTGTGGCGCGGCGGGCACAAGAACGTTACGTTGCAGATATTCGGGCCGCGCTTCGAAAAGAAAAACTGCGTTATAAGGAAGTGCACAATAGGCCGGACGGCGCCATTGAAATATGGTTACGCGACGCTTCTAGGTTGCCGGAGGCCCAGAAACTTATCCAACGGGAATTCTCCGGGCTGGCTATAGATAGCAGTCAAGTTCAAGGTGAGCAGCATTTGACTGTGCGCCTCAGCGAGTCAGAGGTAGATGATCTTTCAGAATTCGCACTGACACAAAATATCACTGCGCTTAGGAACCGGATTGATGAGTTAGGTGTTGCCGAGCCCGTGGTCCAGAGACAAGGTGACAGACGGATCGTAATTCAGTTGCCAGGGGTTCAGGATACAGCGAGGGCGAAACGTATTTTGGGCCGAACGGCGACACTTGAGATGATGCTGGTCGATGAAGAGCACAGCCTCGAGGCGGCCCAGAACGGAAAAACGCCACCGGGATCAAGGCTCTACAAGATGCGCGATGGCCGTTCGATTCTGTTGAAGAAGAGGGTGATTTACTCAGGTGAGAACATCGTCGATGCGGCGGCCAGTATCGATACCCAGAACGGGGGTCCCATCGTCAGCATCTCGCTTGATGCAGTCGGATCTCGGATCAACCAGCGGATAACAGGAGACAACATCGGTAAGCGGATGGCCGTTGTCTACATTGAAATCCGGTCGCGCGCCAAGGTTAATGCTGATGGTCAAGCCGTGACGGATCAGCAGGGACGAGTTGTTCGAGTCAAGGAGCGTATTGAAGAAGTGATTACTGCACCAGTAATCAGAGATCAACTGGGCAAGCGATTCCAGATCGAGGGCCTGGATAGTGTCACGGAAGCCAGGGACCTTGCGCTGCTACTGCGAGCCGGCTCTCTGGCAGCACCAGTAGAGATTATAGAAGAGCGAACCGTGGGCCCCAGCCTGGGCCGGGCGAACATTGATCAGGGGTTTCTTTCGGTGATTATTGGGTTTGTTTTGGTGCTCGTTTTCATGTTGTTGTATTACCGGGCCTTTGGTTTGTTTGCGAATACTGCCCTGGGTCTGAACTTGGTCTTGATTGTTGCGGTACTGTCCATGTTCCAGGCTACCCTTACACTTCCCGGGGTGGCGGGGATTGTGTTGACCGTCGGCATGGCCGTGGACGCGAATGTGCTCATATTTGAGCGGATAAGGGAAGAGCTTCGTAATGGTAATACTCCGCAGGCCAGCATACATCTTGGCTACGATCGAGCGCTCTCTACCATTGTCGATGCCAACATTACAACCTTAATTGCAGCAATCGTGCTGTTCAATTTCGGGACTGGTCCGATCAAAGGATTCGCTGTCACATTAAGCATCGGGATATTGACCTCCATGTTCACTGCAATTTTTGTAACTCGCGGCCTGGCTAATCTGATGTACGGTCGAAAGCGGGTCAAAAGCCTAGCGATCTGAGGTTTAAGCACTTGGAATTTCTTAAACGAGATACCCGGATAGACTTTATTGGTCGGCGCCGAATTGCGGCGCTCATCTCTATTTCGATCATTGTGATTCTTCTTTTGTCGTTGTTTATCCGAGGTCTTAATCTCGGTATCGACTTTACTGGTGGGACTCTGGTCGAGGTATCGTACAGTAGTTCAGTCAATGCTGAGGAAGTACGGACAAATCTTCGGCGTTCGGGTCTCGATAGCGTCGTTGTTCAGTATTTTGGGACGTCAAGGGATGTGTTGATTAGACTGCCGGCTGATCCTGAAGTCGATGCCGCAGAAACCAGCAGTCTTATCATGTCTTCGTTGAGAATGCCGTATGGTGAGACACTTGCCCAGACCCCGGAAAACGACAGTCAGCGCTGTATATTTCAGGATGGCACGACGGGGGATTGCACGGTACAGATGAGGCGGGTTGAGTTCGTGGGGCCACAGGTCGGCGACGAATTGACTGAAAAGGGAGGGCTGGCCATGCTATACGCGCTGATTGGCATACTGGCCTATGTAGCCTGGCGCTTTGAGTGGCGATTCGCATTGGGGGCGGTGATTGCACTGGTTCACGACGTTCTGGTTACGGTCGGGTTTTTCTCGCTGCTGGGGCTGGAATTTTCGTTACCGGTACTGGCTGCAGTTCTTGCGGTAATTGGTTATTCACTGAACGACACAATTGTTGTATTCGACCGGATCCGGGAAAATTTTCGCAAGATGCGAAAAGGAACAATTGTCGACATCATGAACAGTGCGATCAATCAAACTCTCAGACGAACGTTGCTGACCTCGTTGACAACCCTGTTGGTCGTGGTCACGCTTATTCTGCTCGGCGGAGAGATTATCAAAGGTTTTGCGGTGGCTCTATTCATCGGCATACTGGTTGGAACATACTCGTCCATTTTCGTGGCAAGCCCAGTGGTGCTTAGTTTGCGTATCACGCGCGACGATATGCTTGTGATCAAGAAAGAAGGAGAGGAAGCAGACTCGCTGCCGTGATGCAGCGGTGCTTCTGCTCTGAAGGGGGCCAACGTGCGCTGCCCCAGCTGCCTATCAGACGCTACACGCGTCATCGATTCCCGACTGAGTGACGGGGGTGATACCGTTCGCAGACGACGGGCCTGCAAGCACTGCGGCCACCGTTTCACGACATTCGAACGTCTTGAAGTACAACAGCCCCGAGTGATCAAAAGTGACGGTAGACGTGAAGCCTGGGAGGAAGAGAAGTTAAGGCGCGGAATAATGCGGGCACTGGAAAAGCGTCCTGTCGGCCAGGACCAAATCGAATCCTTACTACTGGCAATCGAAAAATCAGCGAGAGTTTCCGGTGAGCGGGAAGTGCCGTCCTCGCTGATTGGCCAGTTTGTTATGGAAAGCCTGCGCGAAATAGACGAAGTGGCTTATGTCCGGTACGCGTCTGTCTATCGTAGTTTTGAGGATGTTTCAGCATTTGCCGATGAGGTGGAGCGGTTGCGACATGCCAAAGGCCAAGTGATAGACAGGGACCAACTTTCATTGCTCAGCCCCGGTGGGCCGGTCGACAAAACATGACACACAGTCCTATCGAAAATGATCGAGACAAACGATACATGCAGCAAGCCCTCGGTTTGGCTGAAAAGGGTTTGTATTCGACTAAACCCAACCCCAGGGTGGGTTGTGTCATCGTTAAGGACGATGTGGTTGTCGGTGAAGGCTGGCATTCACAGGCGGGGGGGCCGCACGCCGAAATCGTAGCCCTTGAGCAGGCTGGAACGGCATCACGCGGCGCACAACTGTATGTCTCCTTAGAGCCGTGTAATCACACTGGCCGAACAGGTCCATGCGTAGTGGCCCTGATGAACGCAGGGATAAAACGGGTCGTTGTCGGCGCAATTGATCCCAATCCAAAAGTTGCTGGAAAAGGAATTCAAAGTTTGCAGGAATCTGGCATAGAGGTGCTTTCTGGTGTTTGTGAATCTGAAGCGAGGGCCCTTAATTCAGGTTTCGAATTGCGTATGCTCAAAGGCCGCCCATTGGTGCGTGTAAAGGTTGCGGCGACCATGGATGGAAGAACCGCCGCAATGGATGGCAGCAGCAAGTGGATCACTTCTGAAGAGGCGAGGCAGGATGTCCATCATTACCGGGCGCAGAGTTGTGCACTGGTAACTGGTATTGGAACAGTGATTGAAGACGATCCGAGACTAAATGCCAGGGTTAACGCCCCAGTCAAACAACCCTTGCGTGTTGTGTTGGATGGAAATGCACGTCTGGAACCGAATGTTGAATTATTCAGCGTTGATGGTCCGGTATTGGTTGTAACTTCAGCTCAGCCGGCAGCTGATTACAGTTTTGATGAACGAACGGAGTGTATTCAGATGACTGGCAGCGATGGGCGGGTGGACCTTGATCGGTTGCTCACATTGCTGGCAGAAAAAGAGGTCAACGAAGTGATGGTTGAAGCCGGTGCTGGTGTAGCCGGTGCATTTATTGCCAGGGATATGGTTGACGAGATAATTGTCTACAGTTCTCCGGATATACTGGGCAGTAGCGGCCGGGGTATGTTTGTTATACGCGGCATACGCAATATCGAGAACCGAGTACGCTTTGAGATCAAGAATATCTCCCGTCTGGGGCGAGATGTAAAGGTGACCTATGGCCGTAGTGATGAAACGGACTAGACGATGTTTACCGGTATCGTAGCTGCGCAGGGGCAGGTCACTGATCTGGTGCATCATGATGGAGACCTGTCGATTCAGGTCAACGTTGGAGGGTTATGTGCCAACGATGTCAAATTAGGCGAAAGCATTTCTGTTAGCGGCGTTTGTCTGACGGTCGTAAATATTGACGAGACACTCTTTACATTTGATGTGTCAGCCGAAACGCTGGAACGAACGGCGCTGGGTTTATTCGAGATCGGCACTATGGTTAATCTCGAACGGGCAATGATGTTCAATGAGCGTTATGGGGGTCACCTCGTGACGGGTCATATTGATGCTGTTGGGTATCTCGTGTCGCGTAAAGACGCCGCCCGATCCGTCCAAATGACATTCAGTGGTGATCGGGAGATTGCACCCTACATTGCACAAAAGGGTTCCATAACCGTAGATGGCGTCAGCCTTACCGTGAACAGGGTGCACGATCTGACCAGTGGTGTGAAATTTGATGTGAACATTGTGCCTCATAGTTTGGAGGTCACAACACTTGGCGAGCGTTCAGTGGGTGATTGCGTTCATCTAGAAGCAGACCTTGTCGCTCGTTATTTGGATCGGTTGCGGCACTGCTCGAGGTGATCCAGAGTTGTCTGTGTTGGTAGATCTGACCGTTGAAGGAAATCATGACAGAGAATAACGAGATCTCAGTGAGTCCCATCGAGGAGATCCTTGAGGATTACAAAGCTGGGAAAATGGTCATCCTTGTCGACGATGAGGATCGTGAAAATGAGGGCGATCTCGTAATAGCGGCGGGGTGTGTTACAGCGGATGACATTAATTTTATGGCCTCCTATGGTCGAGGCTTGATATGTTTGACCCTCACCGAGGAACGGTGCCGGCGCCTCAGCTTGCCTTTGATGGTTCGGGACAACAATTCCCGTTATTCGACCAATTTCACCGTTTCAATCGAAGCAGCTGAGGGTGTCACCACGGGCATTTCGGCTGCCGATCGGACGACCACCATTCACACCGCGGTCAGTGAGGGTGCATCTGCCGATGATATTGTTACTCCAGGGCATATATTTCCTGTGATGGCGCAGCCAGGCGGCGTGTTGACGAGGGCCGGGCACACCGAGGCTGGCGTGGACCTGGCTCGACTGTGCGGTTTTGAACCTGCGAGTGTAATTTGCGAGATTCTGAATCCGGACGGCAGTATGGCGCGATTGCCGGACCTGATTGGGTTCGGTAAAAAACACGGACTGCATATCGGTGCTATTGCTGATCTGATTCGATACCGTCTCAATAATGAACCCACGGTTTGGCGGGTATCAGAAAACAGAGTACAGACGCGTCATGGAGTTTTCCGCGCAATAATCTACGAAGATGCAGAACTGAGGAATGTTCACCTGGCTCTGGTCAGTGGCGAAATCAGACCCGATGTTCCGGTCATTGCCCGCGTACAGGCTCATCGGGGTGTCTATGACATGCTTGCGGAAGCCCGTGGGGATCGAAGGTGGTCAGTAGACGCAGCTCTTGAACGGATTGCAGGAGAGGGCGCTGGTGTACTTGTCCTGCTGGCCTATGACGATGACACCGCGACACTCGACCAGCGTTTGCGTGGAGAAGTCGGCGTTGATGGTGAAGGACGGGAATTAAGGATGCTAGGCGCCGGCAGTCAAATACTTGCCGATTTGAATGTCGGAAAGGTGAAGGTGCTTGGGACACCACTTCGTACCCATGCAATTTCGGGTTTCGGCTTGGAGGTAGTTGACTATGTATCGCAGCCGTAAGGCTCATGGCCATGAGACATAACAGTCGCCACCTGGCAAGAAGAAATGCCGTTCAAGCGTTGTACCAGTGGGATATTACGGGTCAACCCGTTGGTGAGATCGAAAATGCTTTTATCAATGATGACGCGTTTGTCGGCGTTCAGCGGTCCTATTTTCAGCATCTTATCGAAAACGTCCCGCGACAGTGTGAGGTGCTGGACAGCCAGCTTAAACAGTGCATTTCCAGAGAACTGGATTCGATTGACCCTGTCGAGCGTGCTATTTTGAGGTTGTCGACGTATGAACTGCTGTTTCGTCCTGATGTTCCTCCGAAAGTGGTACTCAATGAGGCGATCGAGCTGTCACGTGTGTTCGGTTCAGAGGAAGGTTTTCGGTTTGTTAATGGGGTTCTGGATGCTCTGGTAAACCAGAAACCGGTAGTGGGAGTTAGAAGCGGACAACACAAAGAAGTTACCAGCCAGGAATGGACGAATTCAGACTCATAGAACGATTCTTCCGTCGCGACAGTAAGTCGTCTGAGGTTGTCGTGGGTATCGGTGACGATGGTGCTGTTGTCAAAGCTGACACTAACGAACAGACAATACTTGTGACCGATACCATGGTTGCAGGTGTGCATTTCCCTGAAAGGACAGCCCCACAGGATTTGGGCTATAAGTTGCTGGCGGTCAATCTGAGCGACCTTGCCGCGATGGGTGCCACTCCGAACTGGTTCTTGCTGAATCTGGTGATACCCGATGCGGACGAAAATTGGCTGGAAGAATTCAGCACAGGTCTGTTTTCACTGGCAGAAGAGTTTGGCGTAGAGCTTATCGGAGGCGATACCGCAAGAGGTCCGCTTTGTCTAAGTGCCACAGTCGGCGGCCATGTGAAGTCGGGGACGGCGCTGATGCGGAATGGCGCACAGGCGGCTGACCAGTTGTGGGTCTCAGGCACACTGGGGGATGCAGCTATCGGTTTAGATCTGGTAGGCGGTGTACTTGGAGCGAACGACCACGATATGGACTACCTCGTGGGTAGATTGAATCGGCCGATACCAAGAATAGAACTGGGGCTCTCGCTTAGTGCAGTCGCTACCGCGTGTGTCGATATCTCTGACGGACTGCTTGCGGATCTGGGTCACATTCTTAGAGAAAGTGGTGCGCTGGGTGCGATCGTAGACGTATCCTGTTTGCCATTGTCTCCGCAGGCTATCGCTGTTTGTGGCGTGTCTCTCGCTCGACAAAAAGCACTGGCCGGCGGTGACGACTACGAGATTTGCTTTACAGCGAGCCCAGCACAGCGACCGCAGATAGAGCAATTGAGAGACCAATGCAACGTCAAACTCACCTGTATCGGATCAGTCCGAGCGCTCTCGGGTATTGCGTTAACAGGAACTGATAATCAGGATTTAACGGGGATTAAGTCAGGCTACCGGCATAACTGGCCGTAACTGGTACAAGCGACATGTCAGAACTTCACGATCGAGCGATGGTCCTGGTGGCACGGGGGTTTGGAGTGGGCTGTTCGCCGGTAGCGCCCGGTACGCTAGGGACTGCCGTGGCGATACCATTGGTGTGCCTTCAGTTTCTGTTGTCAACCGAGGTATTTCTAGTCTTTGTGCTGGTATTTATTCTGGGTGCTGTGTATGTAGCTTCTGTTGCTGAAAAGCAGATGGACGGGACTGACGATCCTTCTATCGTAGTCGATGAAATGGCGGGATTCCTCATTGCGATGACGTATGTTCCCTTGACAGCATGGTCCATGCTGGCCGGATTTGTGCTATTTCGTGCACTCGATATTTTCAAGCCGCCCCCGGTAAATACGGTTGAGCAGAAGATTTCTGGTGGGTTAGGTATCGTAGGCGATGATCTGGTGGCTGGTCTCATGACCAATGTTCTACTTCAGTTGGCTATCAGGATCGATATATTTTCTTGACAGCAGAATTTCAATTACAGCGCATGGTCGGGGATAATGAGGGAATCGGGATCGGGCGCTGAGAGTACGCCGGAATAATTAGAGGAGAATGGAATGCCGTCATTTGATATTGTAAGTGAAGTTGTGTGGTATGAAGTCGGGAATGCAGTCGACCAAGCCAATCGAGAGATAAAAAATCGTTATGACTTCAAAGGCAGTGATGCCCAGATTGAACAGGCAGAAGCTGTGTTAACAATTCTTGCGGATGACGAGTACAAGGTAGGCCAGGCCCTGGATATCCTCGAAATAAAACTCGCCAAACGAGGAGTTGATGTGGGTTGTCTTGACAGGGGGCAGGTTGAGGAGCGCGGCGCGGGAAAAGCACAACAAAAGATTCAGATCCGACACGGAATCGATACCGAACTGGCCAGGTCGCTGGTTAAAGAAATAAAAGCCCAGAAACTAAAAGTCCAGGCGGCGATTCAGGGTCAACAGATTCGAGTTACCGGCAAGAAGCGCGATGATCTGCAGACAGTGATCTCGTTGCTGAAGGATCAGGATACAGAGGTGCCTCTGCAATATACGAATTTCCGAGACTGAGACTGCTTTATTGCGTTTTAACGCTATGGCAGCAGCACCACTGTTGTCAGCGCTCTAGGTATTGCAGTTTCCCGGTTACTTCTCGCCACTGGTCGGAGTCTGGGGGTGGATCTTTCATTTCTGTAATGACTGGCCATAATGCGGACAATTCGATGTTCAGAGCCAAAAACTCCTTTTGGTCTTCAGGTAGGTCTTCTTCGGCGTAGATGGCATTTATTGGGCATTCCGGCTCACACAGGCTGCAGTCGATACATTCTTCTGGATCGATGACAAGGAAGTTGGGCCCTTCGTGAAAACAGTCGACGGGACACACCTCGACACAATCAGTCAACTTGCAGCGGATACACGATTCAACAACAACGTAAGTCATAAAATTCTCCAGTTTTGCCCGTTACGGCTACCGGTCAAATGCGGGCCTTGGGCTGCTTGAGACAATTCTAGGTAACTTTGGGCAGTTGGTAAACCACTAAACACCTGAATCGGCGGGTTCTAAAAGTTGACGAAGTTCATACAGTCGGTCCAGGGCGTCTCGGGGACTGATCGATTCGGGGTCGATTTCCTCAAGGTGTTCGCGGAGGAGCCCCAGTAGATTATTCTCAGGGTCTGGAAATATGGTTAGCTGGTCAGTTGACTTTGCGATGTCCTGCAAATGCCCCTGCTCCAGATGAGATAGCCGATCTTTCGCGTCGGCCAGGATCGGTTCTGGGATGCCAGCCAATCGTGCAACCTGAAGGCCGTAGCTCTGATTTGCCGGACCAGGTTTCACTTCGTAGAGAAAGACAACTTCGCCGTCGTGTTCAATAGCATCTAAATGGACATTACCCATATTGGGTGAAGATTCCGGAAGCGAGGTCAACTCAAAATAATGCGTAGAGAACAATGAGAAACTTTGAACTCGTTCCGCAAGGTCAAGTGCACAAGACCAGGCCAGGGCAAGACCATCGAATGTGCTGGTACCTCGGCCGATCTCATCCACAAGTACAAGGCTGTCGCGACTGGCGTTGCGAAGAATATAGGCCATCTCAGTCATTTCGACCATGAAGGTTGAGCGGCCGCCAGCGAGGTCGTCAGACGCCCCGATGCGCGTAAATATTTGACCGACAGGACCTATTGTCGCCTCATCTGCAGGGACGAAACTACCGGTGTGTGCAAGGAGAACGATCAGCGCGGTCTGTCTCATGTAGGTACTTTTCCCGCCCATGTTTGGTCCCGTAATCATCAACATCCGATTGTGCGAGTCTAGATCGAGATCATTGGCGATAAATGGTGCATCCTGGCTGTGTTCGACGATAGGATGTCGACCTGCTTTTATCTGCAGTACCGGTTCAGAGGTTAGTCGAGGGCGGCACAATCTAAGTTCTGCTGCTCGCCTTGCAAACGTATCCAGAACGTCTAGTTCTGCGAGTGCCCGTGCACCGCGTTGTAACCGCGATATAGCCGGTTGCAATTGTGTTAAAACCCGGTCGTAAAGCAGACGCTCACGGGCAAACCCTTTTTCCTTAGCGCCCAGCAATCGATCTTCAAATGACTTTAGTTCGTCGGTCGAATAGCGTTCAACGTTTTTGAGCGTTTGCTTTCGGTGATAATGGGCCGGGAGATCGTCAGTTTGTGATCTTGGTATTTCTATGTAGTAACCGTGCACCCGATTGAATTTCACTTTCAATCCGCGAATCGCTGAATTTGTTTGCTCTTTCTTTTCGAATTCAAGCAAACACGCGGTACTTGAGGATTGCAATTCTCGGAGTTCATCAAGTTCCGGGTCGAATCCGGTACGGATCACTCCGCCATCACGCAATTGTGCTGGAGGTTCGTCGTCAATGGCCTGATCTAGTAGCCCAAGAATTTCTGGTTCGGGACCTGCCAAGCTGGTAATCTGTTTCAGTCGATCACTGTCGTAATTTTTCAGTTGATCGACCAGTTCCGGCAACGTGCGGTAACCTTGTCTCAGTCTAACCAAGTCAAACGGTCTTGCTGAGCCTATGGCTACTCGTGACAGTATTCTCTCTAGATCACCGATTTGCCGGAGGTGCTCATAGATTTCAGTTGTACGATGGTCGAGGAGTTCACCGACTGAGTCATTCCTAATGTTAAGCTCATTGCGATCTTTTGTAGGCCGGGTTATCCAGCGGCGGAGTTGTCGGCTGCCCATGCTGGTTGCGCAACGATCAAAAAATTGGAGAAGTGAATCGCTGCCGGTTCCATGGGATTTTTCAACTTCCAAGTTTCGTCGTGTTGAGGCGTCGAGCAGCACATGATTGGAGTGGTTTTCAATTTTCATGCCATCAACATGCACCAGCGCATTTTCATGTACATCTCGTACGTATTGCACCAGCGCGCCGGCAGCTGACGTTGCCGTCGGGTAATCACTGCAACCAAAAGCTTTTAAATCATGAGTACCAAAGACATCACACAAACGTTGACTGGCACGGCCGAGTTCATAATACCAAGCAGGGATCTTGCAGAAAGATATTGACTTGATCTGAGGGTATAGATCGGGATCTGCATCGTCTGGGTATAACAATTCAGCTGGTGCCATGCGTTCAAGCTCGTTGCGCAATTCCGTGGTATCTGGCAGGTCAGAGGCGTAGAAACGTCCGCTTGAGACTTCCAATACAGCCAAGCCATATTTGGACCCGTTGACATAGACTGCGGCAATGCTGTTTTCCTGACGTTCATCAAGCAGGTTCTCGTCAGTCAGTGTGCCCGGGGTAATGACGCGGACAACTTTTCGATCCACGGGGCCTTTACTTTTGTCGGGAACACCAACTTGCTCACAGATGGCGACAGGCTCTCGTTCACGAAGCAGGCGAGCCAGGTACTGATCAACGCTGTGGGCGGGCACGCCGGCCATGGGAATGGGTTTACCTGCGGATTGGCCGCGGGTTGTTAGCGTGATATCGAGCAGGCGGGATGCTTTCTCTGCGTCTGCATAGAACAGTTCATAAAACTCACCCATACGATAAAAAACCAGTGTATCGGGGTGTAGCGACTTGATCGCCAGATACTGACGCATCATAGGAGTATGCGTGCTCCGGGTCGGGTCGCTAGCCTTTGTCATTGGGCTGTCTATGGGGCTAAAGTTTTTAGCAATTCGTCAAAAATTCGGGCGTTACCTGCCGCAACATTTCCACTTTCAAGAAAATCCTGCCCGCCCTCCATGTCAGCCACCAAGCCACCAGCTTCGCGAATCAGCAGTGCCCCTGCCGCACAGTCCCACGGTTGTAATCCAAACTCCCAGAACCCATCGAGTCGCCCAGCTGCAACATAAGCAAGATCCAATGCTGCCGAACCCGCCCGTCGAACGCCGGAAGTTTTCATGGTTAGTTTGCGAAAAGTCTTCATCCAGCGATCAAACTTGTCGAGTTCACGGAAAGGAAACCCAGTACCGAGTAGACATTGTTCAAGTCGGCTAATGGAACTGACGCGTATTCGCCGTTCGTTAAGTTGTGCGCCCTGGCCCCGACTCGATGTAAACAGCTCATTTCGTAGCGGATCGTATACAACACCATGCTCAATAGTATGACCGTGGAGTACGGCAATAGAGACAGAAAACTGGGGAAAGCCATGAAGAAAATTAGTGGTACCGTCCAATGGGTCGATAACCCAGGTGTAGTCGCCTCCTTCGCGTCTACCGCTTTCCTCGGCAAGGACGCCATGCTCTGGATAGGCGGTGGTCAGAATCTCTAGTGCCGCTTCCTCGGCTTCAGTATCGGCCTGGCTGACAAAGTCGTTTCGGCCCTTGGCGGTTACTTCGAGGCGATCAAGCCGACCGTAGTGCATTAAAATAATACGACCGGATTGTCGGGCTGCCCGGATGGCAGTGTTGAGCATGGGATGCATGGATTGGTTTCCTTCGATTGCTGATTGGTTCCCGCACACAGCAATACCGGACATGAGAACCGATTGTTCCTGGTGCATACAGGATAACGGATTGTAACCTTGGCGGTATATGCCTTGGATACCAAAAGAGGTGGTATATGACAATCGAGGGGATAAGAATCGTTCTGGTGAACACGACTCATCCCGGTAATATCGGTGGCGCCGCCCGAGCGATGGCGAACATGGGGTTGAATCATCTTTACCTGGTTGGGCCACAGAGGTTTCCGTCTACCGAGGCTACGGTTCGCGCGGCTGGCGCCAGTCATCTACTCGAACGAGCAATAGTCTGCGAAAGCCTGGATGATGCGGTGGGCGACTGTGGACTTGTGGTAGGCACGACCGCGCGGCAACGATCGGTAGGTTCGGTTGAGTTGGCTCCCGACGCTGTCATGGCCAAAGTACGTGAGCGGATTTTGACAGATCAAATAGCTTTCGTATTTGGCCGTGAGGCGTCCGGTCTGACTAACAATGAGCTTGAGCGTTGCCAGTATCATGTTCGTATTCCAGTAGAAGAGGGTTTTCCGTCAATTAATCTGGCGGCGGCAGTTATGATCATAGTATATGAACTTAAAAAGACTTTTGAACCACATACTCACGAAACTGAATTAGCTTCCCACCATGAGCAACTGGCTACCTCTTCAGAGGTTCAAGGGTTTTATAACCATATGGAAGATATACTTATTGAAACAGGATTTCTAAAAACGCCTTCCGAGAAGCTGCTCCGCAAGGTAAAGCGTATATTCAGTCGTACACCGCTGCGCGAAGATGAAGTTAATATTCTGCGCGGTATATTGACATCGATTCACAGGTACCGTCGCAAGGATTAAGGGCCATGGTACAGTCGTTGCGTGTTAAACTAGTGACCAAGGCGCTAGGGAATATTCGGGTCCGAGGCAGACAGTTTCTCAGCAAAAAATGAACTGAATTAGGCTATGGCGATAACATTGACCAAAGCGGCTGCGGGGCGTGTGCGGGAGTATCTCAGCGTGCGTGGCTATGGCGAAGGACTTAGGCTGGGTGTAAGAACCACAGGCTGTTCCGGACTAACCTATGTCGTGGACTATGCCGATAAAATCGACGGAAAGGACAGTATCCACTTGAGCCAAGGGATTAACGTCATCGTGGATAGTGACAGCATGAAGTACCTCGACGGTACGGAGATAGATTATCAGGTGGACGGGTTGTCAGCGGTTTTCAAGTTCAAAAACCCAAATGCAAAAGACGAATGTGGCTGTGGCGAGAGCTTTACAGTCGACTGACTCCAGTATCCGCTCCGAATATTTTCAGTTGAGGGCGCCGCGGCGCCCTTTCTCTTTACGGTATGACTGCCATGATGACATTGGTTGAATCTACTGTGCCTGGGAGGGTAAGTGGGGCTGGTCGCCGTGCGGCTGTGAAGACATTAGGTTGTAAAATCAATGTTTACGAATCCAATATCATTTCGCAGCAGCTGATTCGTGATCACTGGACAATGGTAGATCCAAGCCAGGAAGCCGACTTGTATGTCATTAATTCCTGCACTGTAACTCAAGAAGCCGATCGACAGACCCGTCAAGAGGTCCGACGGGCGCTACGGCGCAACCCCAGTGCTAAAGTTGTTGTAACAGGATGTTACGCACAACTCGTCCCAAACGAACTCACTGAAATCGACGGAGTTGATCTAGTCGTGGGGAACGATGCAAAATTCAGCATCGCCGAGATTTTGCGTACAAGCGCAGTAAATAATCTGCAGGATCAGGCAACCAGGTATTCTGACAACGCTCTGGGTGACAGGTCTTGCCAGCCGCCGGAGTTGGTGACCCGTTATGATGGTCAGACAAGGGCTTTCGTTCAAGTGCAGCAGGGGTGTGATCACTCATGCACTTTTTGCGTCATTCATAAAGCGCGCGGTCCCAGTCGTTCATTTAAGGTTTCCGCTGTACTTAGGCAGACCGAGCAACTCATATCGCAGGGGCACCGTGAAATCGTAATTTGTGGTATTGACCTGGGATCATTTCGTATTTCAGAGGCAAAAGATCCGACTGAAGTTCAAGGTGCTGGACTGGTGAGTCTCCTCAAGAAAATAGATGATTTGAGTGGAGAGTTTAGGATTCGACTTAGCTCGATCGATCCTCATCATATTACGGATGAACTGCTAGAACAATTGTCGTCCGGTGGTAGATTTTGCCCTTATCTTCATGTGTCAATCCAAAGCGCCAGTACGTTGATTCTCAAGCGTATGAAGCGGCGTTATAGTCGAGAACTATTGTACGAGCGCGTAACGAGAGCGCAAGAAAGGGTGCCAGAACTGGTAGTAGGCGCAGACCTTATGGTCGGGTTCCCAACCGAATCGGATGAGCAGTTTCGGGAGACCCTCAACGCGGTAAAGGATTTACAGATCGTCTATCCGCATGTGTTTCCCTTTTCGCTTCGTGACGGTGCTCCCGCATCTCGTATTCCTGCCCAGGTGCCTCGCGCAGTACAGCGTGATCGCGCAAGTTCGATTAGGGCAGAAGGTGCGAAATGGCGCCATCGCGCACTCCGTTCGTGGCTTGGTCGATCGAGCGAGGTTCTGATTGAGCGCTCGTCGAACCCGTCGGCATCTGGTTATAACGCTCGTTTGGCGAACTATATGCCAGTTAAAGTGAATGCCTGCGCTGGTGACGTCGGTCAATTTGTTAAAGTTAAAGTCGTCGCCGTTCAAGCCGATACTTTGATTGCTGAGGTTATGTTTAGCTAATAAAATTATAGGGTTACGCGATGCTGGAAGTAAGCCACGCTAACAACTTTTGGTTTTGTACTACCTGTCGAAGAGCTTGGATGGAAGTCCAAATTAGTCAGTCAACACAATTCACCCCACCAAACTGGAGTATTCAATGAGCATTGAACAGACCCTGTCCATTATAAAACCTGATGCTGTTGGTAAGAATGTAATCGGCAAGATTATGGATCGTTTTGAATCGGCAGGGCTCAAGATTGCTGCCTGTCGAATGATGCATTTAAGTCGTGAGCAGGCAGCGGACTTTTATGCTGTCCATAAGGATAAACCATTTTATGTTGAACTGGTTGAGTACATGATTTCGGGTCCGGTTATTGTTCAAGTTTTAGAGGGTGAGCAGGCCATCCAGAGAAACCGCGATGTGATGGGTGCCACTAATCCAGCAGAGGCTGCGCCTGGAACGATACGTGCTGACTTTGCTGAGTCAGTACAGGCAAATGCTGTTCATGGGTCTGACGGGCCAACTACAGCACAACAGGAGATCCATTACTTTTTTGATCCGACTAACATTTGCAGTCGTAAATGAAATGTAATGACATTGTCTGAGCGTCAAAACCTGATCGGTATGACTCGCATCGAGATGCAGAGTTTCTTCGCAAGTTTAGGCGTTCGTGAATTTCACGCCCGTCAGGTGTTGCAATGGATTTATCAGCGCGGGATAAATAACTTTTCTCAGATGACCGATTTGAGTAAGACTTTTCGAGATCAGCTCCAGCAACTGGCGCAAGTTACTGTTCCTGAAACAGTCACAGTCCGGGAATCTTCAGACGGTACTCGAAAATGGTTGCTACGGTTTGAGGATGGGAATTGTATCGAGACCGTGTTCATCCCCGAAGAAGACCGTGGAACGTTATGTGTGTCTGTCCAAGTGGGCTGCTCGCTTAACTGCACGTTCTGTGCCACCGCGAAGCAGGGATTTAGTCGGAATCTCACGACCGCCGAGATCATTGGTCAACTGCTGGCCGTTAAGACCGACTTGCAGGCATTCGGCTACGGGGATAGACCAATTACCAATGTTGTGATGATGGGGATGGGCGAGCCTCTATTGAACTATGATGCGGTCGTTGCCGCGTTGCATTTAATGCTGGATGACTTATCCTTTGGCATGTCTCGTAGACGAGTCACGTTAAGTACGGCGGGCATCGTCCCTGCGATGGAACGGCTTGCTTTGGATTGTCCTGTGAGCCTGGCCGTGTCGTTGCATGCAACAAATAACGACCTTCGCGACGAGTTGGTTCCACTGAATAGAAAATACCCGATAGAAGCGCTTTTACAGGCCTGTCATCGATATGTAGCCGGTGAGAACAAACGTCACATCACTTTTGAATATGTAATGCTTAAAGGCATCAACGACTCAAAAGGAGAGGCACAAACACTGGCTCGGTTGTTGTCTGGATTACCAGCAAAAATCAATCTTATTCCATTCAATAAATCGCCTGGAATAGGGTATGAATGCAGCGATCAAAGTACAATAGACACTTTCCGGGAGGTTCTATTGTCCTCTGGTCTGATGACAGTCACACGACGTACTCGGGGTAAAGATATCGAGGCTGCCTGTGGGCAGTTGGCCGGTCGTTTCGCTGATCGAACCCGAAGACGGTGGAACTTTGAACAGGCGATCGCACAGTGTTGAAGTTAATTGTTGCAGTATTAATAGTTATCGTCTCCCTCACAGGTTGTGTTACTGACGACCAAGGATCGAAAACATGGAGCGTGCCCCAAAGAGTTGATCTTCATACTCGGCTGGGTCTTGCATATCTCCAACAGGGACGTTTGGCTGCGGCACAGGAGGAGCTGGAATTTGCGCTGGTACTTGGTCCGGATAATTCGAGTGCTCACCATGCGATGGCCTTGCTGAAGTTGAAACTCGGACATCCAGTATTGGCCCGTGAACATTATGAGCGTGCAATTGTTGCTGATCCTGGCAACTATCTGGTCAGAAATGATTTCGGTAGTCATCTATGCGCGTTGGGACTTCATCTGGAGGGTATAGGCCAACTGACAGCCGCGGTGAATGATCCATTCAATCCCAGCCGATATATCAGTCACTATCGAATTGGCGTGTGCATGAATCTAAGTGGTCGACTTGAGAAGGCTTACGCGCATCTCACTAAGGCTTTACGGGCTCAGCCATCAAGTGGTCCTGTATTGTACGAGGCTGCCGACGTGAGCTTTAGGTTGGGCCGACACCTTCCGGCGCGTGGTTTCCTGGAACGGTATTTTGAACAAGGTAATCCCACCCCGGACAGTCTGTTACTGGCGGTAAAAAACGAGAGAGAGCTTGGTTCCGAACCGCTAGTTCAGCACTATGCATACCAGCTGCGTATGTCGTACCCGGATAGTCCAGAAGCGGCTGAAGTAAAAGAACTAATTTCAGGTGCTCAAGGTGGCTGAAATGGAAGCCACGACCGTCGCTACACCCGGTGAACTCTTGCGCGGTGCTCGCCAACTCTATGGCTGGAGCGTGGAAGAGGTCGCGGATGAGCTTAATTTGCTGCCCTATATTATCCAGGCACTCGAGAACGACGACTACGACCAGTTGGCGGGATGGACCTATGTGGTCGGTTATTTGCGCAGCTATGGGAAACTCGTCAGTGTCAATGTCGAAAGTGCCATAAAGCAACATAAACAGTTTTTACCACCAACCCAAGATGGACCGGGTACCGTCACGGAAAATATTATCCAGCGGCAACCAATAGCGATCCATTATCGTTGGGTGGTTACTGTCGTCGTGCTGATCGTTGTTGTAGGCGGGCTTTATGGTGCCTATTTAAAGAGATCCGGTGATGTCGAGAGAATTGATCTAGCCAGCAATAAACTCAACGATGAGCTGGCAAGAATTCAGAAGGAACCTGTTCCGGTCAGTATGCAATCTAAGACAATTGATAAGGTTGAGTTGGTCTCGACTAAAGACTCGACGACGCTTGTGGCGAGTACGCCGACGGTGACCGCGAAGGAAAAATCTCCTGGAATGATACAAGCTGCAGGATCTGCTGTGACAAATCAGAAAAAGATTAGGGACGCTGAGTCAACTGCGGGTTCAGGGGCAGACGACTCACAGGAGACAGTCGGCGATGAGTCAGTGGTGATGAGCAACGTTCAAACCCGTTCCCAGGTGCCGACTTCCAAACAAATCGACGTACGGCCGGTAGTGACTGATCTAACGCAAGGTGTAGTTGTTAAGAAGAAAGAGAACAAAAAGCAGGTGGCACAAACCAAAGTGACTCCGGAGCGACCAGCAATCAATCCCGTTGCGGATGCACTGGTACAGACAGGTTTTGTAGCGGAAGTAAAACTGCCACGAGCAGAATCTGCGCCAACCCGTAGTGCTGTATCTAGCATACCAGAGACGCCGGTAGACGAAGTTAAGGTAAAGCAGTCCAAAGACCTTGCTAGTCAGGAGTCCGGTTTGGCTGGAGTCGTGGCTCAGTCGAAACGCACAATCACTATTGCACTAAAACGCGGAAGTCAGGTCATAGTGTACGATGGCAAGGGTGTCGAGCTGCTTCGGCGTTATTTCCCAGCTGGTAAGGTAGTCAGGACATCTGGAGTACCTCCATTTGATGTTCGCCTGCGCGTGTCCGAAGGCGCTCGGGTGCTCTATAACGGCAAAGCAGTGAAGGTCCCAGTCCCAGACAATGGGGGGCGAATTCGTTTTCAAGTTGGCATCACGCAGATCGGTGGCAAAGATACTGTCATCGCAAACCAAGGCCGCGGAGAATAACTCCAAGTGGAGAAGATCAAGTCAGTGCGCGGTATGAACGATCTGTTGCCGGGGCGTTCGGACGTTTGGTACCGGGTAGAAAGAATGATTCGGGAGGTTGTTAACTCATATGGGTATCGAGAAATACGGACGCCACTGCTTGAGCGGACGGAACTTTTCAAACGATCAATAGGCGAACAGACCGATATTGTAGAAAAGGAAATGTATACGTTTGATGATATCAGCGGTGACAGCTTAACTTTAAGACCCGAGGCGACCGCCGCATGTGTGCGGGCTGGGATCGAGCACGGATTCTTGCACAATCAGCAACACCGGCTTTGGTACCTGGGCCCGATGTTTCGGCGGGAGCGGCCCCAGAAAGGTCGCTATCGTCAGTTCCAGCAGTTCGGAATCGAAGCTCTGGGGTGGCCGGGTCCGGACATTGATGCTGAAATCATGATGGTCGGGACTAGGCTCTGGCGGCGACTCGGCCTCAGTCAGTTGACACTTGAAATTAATACCCTGGGAGACCCCCAGTCACGTGGGTCGTATCGTGAGGCGCTCCAGGCCTATCTTGGTCGATATCGAGAAGACCTTGATCCAGACAGCCAACGACGGCTGGATCGAAATCCATTACGGATTCTCGACAGTAAGGCTCCCCAGACCCAGCAACTACTAGAGGAAGCTCCGGATCTGCTCAGCTTCATAGATGGTAAGGCGAAAGATGACTTTTCGCTTTTACAAGCGATTCTGTCCGAGAATGGAATCAAGTTTAAGGTCAATAGCAAGCTGGTTCGAGGGCTCGACTATTACACGGGGCCGGTATTTGAATGGACAACCGACTTGTTAGGGGCACAAAGTGCTGTGTGCGCTGGCGGGCGGTATGATGGTTTGGTTTCACAGCTGGGCGGTCAACCTGTGCCGGCTGCAGGATTTGCCTGTGGTGTCGAACGTTTGGTCGAGGTTTACGAGACCAGTGCAGAATCCGTTGGGAGCGAACAACCCGATGTATGGGTGTGCGTTATTGGGGATCATTCTATGAGTTACGCTTTGAAGAATGCCGAGAAGCTACGAGATGCTGGAATAGAAACGATTATCAACTGTGGTGGTGGGGCAGTTAAACGTCAACTTCGGCGAGCAGATCAGAGTGGCGCCCAATTGGTGGTTGTAATTGGAGATGATGAGTCTATGAACGGGTATGTCACGGTAAAATCGTTGCGTGAGGCTGGCGGGCAGACCCAGGTCAACGAGTCGGATCTCGCGGATTATGTTTGTGCTAGGTTGCGTGAAGAACAAAAGTAACGGATGAGGACGATAATGGCTGAGAACGATAAATTACTGGGTGTACACGTTGCCGAAGATGATGACGTTCAAAGAGTAAGGGCGTGGTGGAAGAAGAATGGCATGGGAATTGTGGCGGGGGTCGCTATTGGTGTCGTTGGAGTAGGTGGTTTCAAAGGTTGGCAGGCATATACAGAGAACCGTGCTTTATCGGCATCTGACGTGTTCCAGGAAATGCTGGCATACGATGAGGCCGGGGCGATCGATCAGGCAAGAGATAGCGCGCAAGTACTTGTTAAAGACTACCGGGCTACATCATATGGTGATTTAGCATATCTGATGATCGCAAAGTTGGCGACAAAAAAGGGTGACTTTTCAAATGCCATGGAAGCACTCACTCAGGTCATGAAAAAATCAAAGGATCCGGCGATGAGCCAACTCGCTCGGCTTCGGCTATCCCAAGTGAATTTATTGGCGGGTGATTTAGTTCGAGCTCATGAGTTGGCAACCACAGCTGATGTGGGAGGATTTAAATCGGAGTATCCTGAAGTCCTCGGCGATGTGCTTCTTGCACAGCATAAGTATTCGGATGCTGTTGAAGCCTACGATCGAGCGCTCGAGGCACTTGCACCGGCATCCTCCTCAAGGGCTTTACTCACGTCCAAACGAAATTATGCGAGAAGTATCGGTAATAACCAGTGATTAAACAGTTGTTAGTCATGACCATTGTGGTTTCAGTGGTGGTTGGCTGTGCGCCACGTCCGATCCATTTTATGCGTGAAGGTCCAGCACCTGTTGTTGTGCCTAAACAATCATCTTGGAAGGTAACACCGGGTTGGCGGTTTTATACCGGGGAAACCTACGACTCGGCCGATATTCCGTTACGACCAGTAGTAGGGGGTTCAAGAATATTCGCGGCAGAACCGGGCGGCAAGATCTACGCCTTGGAGGCTGATACGGGCGATGTAGTCTGGCAGATAGATTCTAAATTGGATCTTTCAGCTGGTGTTGGATTCGGCCATGGCGTTGTTGTCGTGGCGTCAGCGGAGGGACAATTGCTGGCCTTGGACCCTACTGACGGAAATTTGCTGTGGCAGTCCAGCGTTGGCGCGGAAGTGCTTGCGAGACCCATCGTCGCAGATGAGCATATCATTGTTCGGGCGGGAGACGGCCAGGTTATCGGCGTAGATAAGAATTCCGGCACGATTAGGTGGCGTTTGCGAAATAGTGTCCCTTCGCTCAGTGTTCGAGGGCTGTCTGTGCCCGTCCAGGTTAATGAAATTGTAGTGGTCGGTTATGCCAGTGGTCACTTGTCTGGTATAGATATTCAGTCTGGACGGGAGCGCTGGAAAACGCCAATTTCCCGACCCGGGGGATCCAATCAGATAGATCGCTTGATCGATATTGATGCTGATCCCCTGATCGCGGGTAGCCAATTGTTTGTGGCCGCCTACCAGGATAAGGTGTATGCGATTTCCCTAACCGCTCAAAAAGTACAATGGAGTGCGCCAAGATCCACCTTAAGGAATCTGGCTGTTAGTGACAGTGAATTATTGATAACCCTGGATAACGGGGTTGTGATGGCGCTTGAACCAAATACTGGCGCCGAAGTGTGGAAACAGGCTCGACTTATGGGTAGAGGGGTGACTAATCCTATCGCGATACCAGGCTCTAAGCTTTGTGTCGTCGGTGACTATCAAGGTTATGTTCATGTGATGGATGTAAGCACGGGAGCACTAAAGGGTAGGGGTCGCGCCCGTGCTGGCGCAATTTTGGCAACCTTTATCGGTCCGGGCTTTGAAGGATTTTATACATTGTCAGAACGAGGTATGATTACATCCTGGCTGCTCGACGAGGGCAGTTGAGGTAAACAATCTCTAACACCTTCTACTTGGCGAAGGTGAAATACCATGCTTCCGGTTATCGCACTCATTGGCCGACCTAACGTGGGCAAGTCGACGCTGTTTAATCGACTGACCCGCACCCGCAAGGCATTGGTAGATGATCAACCCGGTGTGACCCGAGACAGGATCTACGGTACGTGCGTCCAGGGTGATTTACGGTGCCTGGTTGTAGATACCGGTGGTCTTACGACCAAAGAAACCGCGATCCAGATCGCGGTTCAAGAGCAGGTTGAAAAAGTTCTGGGGGAAGCAGACGCTCTGATGTTCTTGACGGATGCGCGTGCTGGTGCGGTACCTGAAGAATTCGATATAGCGGAACGGCTACGACAAAGTGGCCAAAAGGTTTTCGTGGTTGTCAACAAGATTGAAGGGCTGGAACCGGACATTGTTTCAGCAGAGTTTAATGAGCTTGGTTTAGGAATCCCAAGAGCCATCTCAGCAAAAACGGGCTTCGGCGTTGCCGAACTCCTTATATGGCTGGAGACTAAGCTCCCGAATGTAAAAGATAAGCCTGAGCGATCTGATCGTCCGCGAGTAGCGCTGATTGGGCGGCCCAACGTTGGAAAATCTACGTTAGCGAATGCGCTGGTCTCGGAAAAAAGAGTAATTGTCGCTGACGAACCTGGAACAACGCGGGATAGTATTGAGGTTGCCTTAGATCGATTCGAACAGCCATTAATGTTGATTGATACAGCAGGTGTACGCCGTCGGGCTAGGGTCACACAGACTCTCGAAAAATTTTCCGTGGTGAAAACACTTCAGGCGATTGAAGATTCTCAGGTTGTTGTACATGTTCTTGACGGCCGCCAGGGAGTACTGGAGCAGGACCTCACAATCGCTGGCCTGATCCAGGAGAGTGGTCGGAGTGTGGTACTGGCTGTTAATAAATGGGATGGCATGGAGCGTCGGGACAAGAATTATTTCCGTCGGTCCTTGGATCGACGATTTACATTTTTGCCGGAGCACCACACGCTATATATCTCTGCGTTGTATGGCAGTGGTGTTACCGATGTAATCAAATCGGTGATGCTTGCTTTGCGCTCGAATTGGATTGAGATGCCAACCTCCCGACTCAATACGGTGTTAAGAGAAGCCGTAGAAAGACATGCCCCACCTTTGCGGCAGGGCCGCGTTGTAAAGATCAAGTATGCCCACCAGGGTGGTAAAAACCCGCCAACTGTCGTGTTGCATGGCAATATGCTTAAGCAGTTGCCTGCTAACTATCTGAGATACATCGCAACTGCTTTTGGCAAAGCATTTGGACTCGTGGGTACACGGGTCCGGCTTGAACTTCGGACATCAAAGAATCCGTATTCTGCTGGTAGGCGGACAACCCAAAGACAAAAATCATCCAGAATTCGTGGCCAGGCGAGATAAACGCAATCTAAATTAGAGCTCGTTGTACCGGGTCAATCTGGGTCCGTAGGGTTGCTGGTAGGGTCGATAAAGTGTTTGTTGATTCCGGTTACAGTACTGCTAACGCTACCCTGGCGTAACTCTGTAATCAGCGGATCTCCGGGGCCGGTATCGAGAGCTGACGTCACTATCGTACCATCGGATACTCGTTTTACGATCGCGTACCCCCGTCCTAGTGTTCGTCTGGGATTAAGGATCTCGAGCGCACCTCCAGCGATTCCGACCTGTTGCCGATGTAAGCTAATGATGGTTGTACCCAAGCGTTGCAGGCGCCGTAACAATGCTTGTAAGCCAACTTGATTTGATCTGACGGTAGCAACGGGTGAACTGACGTGCAGTCGCTGAACTGCCTGTGTCAATGCCAAGCGGTAGGCGTAGAGCGGATCGCGGACAGCTGATTGGAGCCTGGTCTGTTGGGTGCTGAGTTGGTGACGCTGGCTGCTAAGGCGAGCCTTCGGGTGGTGCAACCGACCCGCTGAGGCATCTAGAAGTTGCCCGCAATCCTGTAACATTCTGAGTGTCGCAAGTGATAGTCGATTGCTCAAACCTGCTAAACGAGCGTATAACTCGGTTGTATCGGGTGTCACTGCTTCTGCAGCGGCAGAAGGCGTTGCGGCTCGAAAATCGGCAGCAAAGTCAGCAAGCGTAAAGTCTGTTTCGTGGCCAATGCCAGTGACCACAGGCACGGGACAGGCACGAATTGCGTGCACGATAGAAGCATCGTTAAAAGCCCAGAGGTCTTCAAGGCTACCCCCACCCCGCGCCAGGATCACGATCTCGCAACTACTGCTTCGTTCTATTTGATCTAGTGCGTTTATGATCGAAGGAACCGAATCATCACCTTGCACAGCTACCGGCAGTACGAGAACTTCTGCTGTGGCAAACCTGCGTTTCAGCGTTGTCAGAATGTCGTGTACAGCGGCGCCAGTAGGCGACGTGACAACGCCGATCCGCTTGGGCATGGTGGGTAATGCTCGCTTTATGGCTTGGTCAAATAGGCCTTGTCTTTCGAGTTCCACTTTGAGTTGTTCGTAGCGCCTTCGAAGTTCTCCCTCCCCGGCCGGTTCCACATAATCAACAATAATCTGGAAGTCGCCTCGACCAAGATAGATCGAAGGCTTTCCTCGGATTAACACAGCAGTGCCTTCCTCTAGTGGCAGAGCAAGTCGCAGTCGCTGGGTGCGAAACAATGCGCATCTCACTTGTGAGTTTTCGTCCTTCAGCGAAAAATAGGCATGCCCCGACCGTGGAGTTGCAAGATTAGAGATTTCACCTCGTATCCAAACTTCCGGATAGGATTCTTCCAGAAGGTCGCGGATGGATCGAGTGAATTCGGAAACACTAAATACATGGTCGATCAGCATTGGCGCATTGTGAATTGGTACTGGCTAAAACTCAACAAACAAAAAAGCCGGCTGTGCCGGCTTTTCTCATAAAGACTGACCGATCAGATTAGTAAAACGGTTTTGCCTGTTTCTGATCGTTGGCTTGGTTTATCCCCAACTGGGCAGCCCACGACACGCGCTCAGCCAGTCGCTTTGCCTCATCGTCTTGGCCTCCATCTAGCTTCTTTTTGGCAAGCTTTAGGAGTTTATCGATCCCTACAGCACCAGACCCGGTTGCCTTGTCAACGAGACGCCATACAGCACCAGATTGGGCGGCGGATTTCAAATCTTGTTCTGCCTGGGTTATTGTTTCAGCAGCATTGCTGCCAGCGTATACCGGTGAGAATGCCAGGCTTAATGTTGCGATGAATGAAACCAAGAAAACGTCGCGTAATCGAATCATAAATGCTCCTACGGGGCAGATAACCACGACTGCCTAGCCCTGGTATGGTGTGAGACAGACCGTACAAGGTTTACCAGTGGAAAGTCAACTTCTATAATCCGAGGATGGAAGACATGGAACTTGCGCTAACTTTCGACGATGTCCTCCTTGTTCCTTCCTTTTCAGATGTTCTTCCTCGCGATGTCAGTTTAACCACGCAATTTAGCCGAAATATCACCCTCAATCTGCCCCTGGTTACCGCGGCGATGGATTCGGTTACCGAATCGAAAACCGCCATATGTATCGCCCAGCAGGGCGGGATCGGTGTTGTGCACCGGAATCTGAGCCCCGATATTCAAGCTGCCCAGGTATCTATCGTCAAAAAGTTTGAAAGTGGGGTGATTACAGACCCTATTTGTGTCGTTGAGACAGCAACCGTTCGTGAGGTTGTAGACCTAACTCAGAAAATGAAGATATCAGGGGTCCCGGTTCTCGACGCCTCGGGTCGGTTGACGGGGATAGTGACCAGCCGAGATCTCAGATTTGAGACACGTTTTGACCAACCAATTACCGCCGTAATGACGCCTCAAGATGAACTAATAACAGCGCCGGAGGGTGCAAGTAAGGATGAAATCAAACACTTACTGCATGAACATCGAATCGAAAAAGTGCTACTGATAGATGATGATTTCGAATTAAAAGGGCTGGTCACAGTTAAAGACCTGCAAAAGCAGACCGAATATCCAGCTGCGAGTAAGGATGGGAAAGGTCGATTGCGCGTTGCCGCGGCTGTAGGCACAGGTGCTGATACCCAGGAGCGTGTGGAAAAACTGGTAGACGCGGATGTCGATGCGATCGTTGTGGATACGGCCCATGGGCATTCGAGAGGTGTGCTCGATCGAATAGCGTTGATTAAACGCGAATATCCCCAAGTCGATGTTGTTGGCGGAAATATAGCGACGGCGGATGCGGCGCTGGCGATGGCAGGAGTTGGTGCAGATGGTGTGAAAGTGGGAATCGGCCCTGGGTCCATATGTACCACGCGCATCGTTGCGGGTGTAGGACTTCCCCAAATTACAGCAATTCTGGACGTGGTCACAGGGTTGGTAACATCAGGAATACCGGTGATCGCTGATGGGGGTATTCGTTATTCCGGTGATATTGCCAAGGCGATTGCTGCTGGCGCACACTGCGCGATGATAGGCAGTCTTTTTGCAGGTACTGACGAATCTCCAGGGGCGATTGAGATGTATCAAGGGCGCTCCTATAAAAGTTACCGTGGGATGGGGTCTTTGGGCGCTATGGAACAAGGGTCGAAAGATCGATACTTTCAGGAAGGCGAAGCTGATGTTGCCAAACTCGTACCGGAAGGGATTGAAGGTCGCGTGCCGTACAAAGGCCCGATGACATCGATCGTTCATCAACTGGCCGGAGGTCTTCGCGCCAGTATGGGGTATACCGGCTGCTCTGACCTCAATAAAATGCGATCGAGTTGTCGGTTTGTTCGTATCACTCATTCAGGTATGCGAGAGAGTCATGTTCACGATGTCGCCGTGGTCAAAGAAGCGCCAAATTACAGTAGCGATACTTGAGAGACTCGGGGTAGACCACAACTGGCTAATGGTCTGATGACGCACACCAGCGACCCGCATGCCCAGCGAATCCTGATTCTGGATTTCGGTTCACAGTACACACAGTTGATTGCTCGGGGCATCCGTGAACTGAACGTGTACTGTGAAATCTTGCCGTTTGATGCAGATATCAGCAAGATAAAAGCTTTCAAGCCGGCTGGTGTCGTTTTGTCGGGCGGCCCGGCGACGGTCACAGAGACCGATACACCGCGTGCTAATCGTGAAATATTTGATCTGGATTGCCCGGTTCTGGGTATCTGTTATGGCATGCAGACGATGGCTGCTCAACTCGGCGGCGAAGTCGAAACATCGAAACAACGCGAGTACGGATTTTCTGAGATTCGGTCGATTTCCACGAGTCCTTTGATTGACGGTCTTCACGATCGCCTAGATGCCGACGGTACGGGTCTTCTCCAAGTCTGGATGAGTCACGGCGATCGAGTGAGCACTCTGCCTGATGGCTTTAGCGTTCTGGCAGTGAGTGAGAATGCGCCGATGGCGGCGATCGCGAATCTCGATCGCAAGTTCTTTGGGGTGCAGTTTCATCCCGAGGTCACTCATACCACGCAGGGTCGGGCAATGATGGGACGCTTTGTCCGGGATATCTGCGGCTGCAAAGGTGAGTGGACGCCGGCTAATATCATCGAAGATCTCTTGTCCAGGATTAGAGAGGAGGTCGGTAGTGATGGAGTGGTTTTGGGTTTATCGGGTGGTGTTGATTCATCAGTCGTCGCCGCACTTCTCCATCGAGCGATCGGCGAACAGTTAACGTGTATTTTTGTGGACAACGGACTCCTGCGTCAGGGCGAGGTCGGACAGGTTATGGAGACCTTTAAGGATGATTTCGGTATTCGCATTGTCCAGGTGGATGCATCGGAACGGTTTCTGGGCGCATTGTCTGGGATTACCGATCCAGAGCGTAAAAGAAAGGTAATAGGCAGCTTATTTGTGGATGTTTTCCAAGAAGAAGCAAAAAAAATAGAAAACATATGTTGGCTGGCGCAAGGCACTATCTATCCTGATGTGATCGAGTCGGCGGGTGCAGATACAGGAAAAGCAAAAGTCATTAAATCGCACCATAATGTTGCTGGTATACCGGATACCCTAGAACTTCAACTGCTGGAACCGTTGCGAGAACTGTTTAAGGACGAAGTACGCGCGGTGGGTGTTGCACTGGGCCTGCCGAAATCTAGTGTCTACCGCCATCCGTTTCCAGGACCAGGGTTGGGGGTAAGAATTCTGGGGGAAGTCCGGCAAGAATATGCCGATATCCTTCGCCAGGCAGACGCTATATTTCTTGACGAACTTCGTCGGAATGATCTTTACGATTCCACAAGTCAGGCATTTGCCGTATTTCTGCCAGTACGGTCAGTCGGTGTTGTGGGTGATAATCGATCCTATGAATTCGTGATTTCTCTCCGCGCAGTTGAAACAATTGATTTTATGACCGCAGACTGGAAGCGACTTCCTTACGATCTGTTGGCTCGAGTTTCCACCCGGATCATCAACGAGGTCCGCAGTGTGAGTCGAGTGACTTACGATATCTCTTCCAAGCCCCCCGCAACTATTGAGTGGGAGTAGTATTTCGCGTGTAAGTCATTGATATTGTTGAATAGTAAACTTACACAAAACTTACTCGTTTAATCTCGACCATTGTTCTCATTGACGTTTTTTCGTACTGTTACACAGAAAGTTGCACAAACGTGTGACTACTGAAAACCGTAGTAACTCAGAGGCTCGATTTGGCGCTCAAGAAGCAGCAATACAGCGACGAAGAGATCGCCATCTTCGACGAGGCCGTGATCTACAAGCGCGGCGCGTATTGGCACTTCCGTATGTGGCTCAAGGGCGAGGGCAAGTACGCACGCAAGAGCCTTCGAACGCGCAGCAAGACCACTGCTGTTGAGAAGGGCAAGGCTGCGTACTTGGAGATCTACGCCAACCTACAGCAAGGCAAAACCTACTTCTCCATCACCACCAAGGAAGGCGTGGCCAAGTACTTGGAGCACCGTCGCAAGGACGTTGAAAGCGTACTTAAGACAAAGCTCCGTTACTTTTGGATATTTTTGTTCTGTATCATGGCTTTCATCCACGGTTTCGCTAACGGACGAAAAGCGGCCGTTCCGATATTCAATTTTTAGACGCTTGTCCCAGCCGTCAGTCGCCATTTCCGCATCTCGGTTAAGATCGGCGACCTTGCCCTGGCCGCCAATGATAAACATGGGCGTGCCGGCCATTTTGGTCATCAGGGCGTTTGTCACCATGTTCGATGTTGCCGGCCCGAGGGTAACCGCCGCGACGCTGGGTGTCCCGGTGACCTTGGCGACGGCATCCGCCATGTAACCCGCGGCCTGCTCGTGTCGCACATGAATGAGGGGCAGATCGTTGTTCGACGCCGCATTGTATATCGAGTTGATTGGGCCACCGGATAGCGAGAAAATTTCTCTTACTCCATTTTGTTTTAGAGCCTCGACAAGAAGATCTCCTCCCTCATACTTATTTCTCATGGCGTTCTCCTTCAAACAAACGGTGGTCGATACTAGTGTTCCGCCTCGGACATATGGCTGACGGCGTGAAGCTGGTCAATCGCCGATACCGGCGTGCTGGCAGACGATTTCGACCGACTTCACCAGCGCCTTCGCCGCCAGGGTGGCGAACTCGACGTTGAGTTCGCCATCGGCCTGGAGCGTACCGAGCCCCGGCGTCAACAGCATGTTGCAGTTGTAGATGGTGGCCGGCTCGATACCCATGGCTTCGGTGGCCAGCAGCATGGGATTGGTGTTGGCGTAAAGGTCCTCGAGAGTGAAGATCGGGATGCCGAAGTCGTCGCCGTCCCAGGTCTGCTGGTAATTCAGCTCGAGGCCGCCCATGTGGTACGACTTCTCGATGATGATCTGGTTTCGAAAGCGGCTCGGCTTCATCTCGGCGAAGGCCTCGACCATGATCGCGTGGTACTGATCGATGGGCCGCGTTATGCGGCCGGGATCGTCGCGCAGCACCTTGAGGAAGGCGGTCAGCCCGACCAGTGAATCGCGCCCCGGGTCGGCCGCCGACTGCGCCGCCTTGCCGTGCGACGAGACCCCGCCGGCGCGGTCGCCGCCGAGGCCCAGGGCCTTGCGAATGTACGACATCGCCTCGGCCTTGCCGACCATCAGCCCGGCGATCGGCGAGCGCCCCGGCTTGTCCATGCTGTAGACTATGACGTCGGCGTTAACGTCGCCCGGCGCGTAGCCGACGATCGGCAGACAACTGGCGGAATCGACCAGGAACGGCAAGTCACGGGATTCGGCGAAAGCGCCGAGTTGCTTGAGGAACCGGGGCGCGCCGTCGTCGTCGTGGTCGCCGTTGCCGTAACCCGGCGTGTCGTAGCCGATGGTCTGGAAGCCGACCAGGTTGGCGGCGTGGCGGTCGCTGGCCTCGCGGATGCGCGCCATGGTGCCGTCGATGTCATTGCGCAGCATCAACGGCACCACGCTCTGCTTGATGCCGTGGATCTCGTAGTCGACGCCGGCATATCTGACGTACAGGGTATCA
>Ga0208128_1000001_pt1 | contig 109974 bp, 109 predicted proteins | sample ETNtaG_35_FD_185758 | JGI IMG/M metagenome (GOLD analysis project Ga0208128, IMG submission 185758) | Marine microbial and viral communities from oxygen minimum zone, Eastern Pacific Ocean - ETNP201306PF51B (SPAdes) (version 2) | ecosystem: Environmental > Aquatic > Marine > Oceanic ... | reverse complement strand
AACAGTCATCGTTACTATCACTCTCCATACTTTCCCACCAAATATCAAATGAAGTTATAGATATAGAAACATCAAATTCTACAGGCTCACTTGTCCACGTTCCAACTGCAATAGTCTCTCGTCCACTTTCAACAATAATCCAATTATCAGATTGAGCGGTTATAGTTCTAGTTGCCTCTGGTTCCCCTGGTAGCTTATTTTGAGGAGATAGTGCATCATTTTCTCCCTTCAAGTTGAATTTAAGATCAAACTCCTTATTCACATATTCAGGCTCCTCTGCAATCGTGTTAATTGAAGCTACAAAAATAGCCGCAAACGCTACAGCAATGAATACCGACACCCGTCTCATGGACCTTATCTATTAGGTTTGTTTTATTAAAGTTCTCTTCTTTTCAATGACACCGCTACAAGGGCAAGGGAAACTGCCAAAATTTCAAATCCCGGTAATACCTTATCCAGAACTCCATCTCCTCCAGCCTTTTCAGAGCTTGATACAGGTAAATCAACAATATTGATAGAGATAGGTGGAGTGGTAGTTGACGCCTTGCGAGCGTAAGAAAAGCTGATTATGGTTTGATCCAGTTTAGCATATTCATCCTCAATCTTCCAAGTTACTGTTACAGAATCTACATCTGTACCATTAAAGGAATATGTAGTACCCTTCCCTATCTTGGGGTATCCACTTGTCTGTTGTGAGTTGTCTAGCTCAATACTATCAACTATAATTGTAAGAAAATTCCCATCAATTGCTTCCTGTACATTCGTCCCCCAGGCTTCTACAAATTCAAATCCCACAGTATCGCTTCCGATATTTGATTTTCCAAAGCTGACGGCATTTGCCTGAATCATCATTCCTGAGTCTCGGCTCATATTATCATAGTAGATGTAGATGGCCTGGAATGCTTTCATCTCAGCTTCCAGAGAAAGGGTTTGTCCACTTTGGACTACTGTTTCCGGAAAATCATTGGTTGGCGACTCTGCATATTCACATGGATCATCCCTTGTTTGGTCACAAGGGCCCGTGCCATCCGCGTAATCATCACCGTCATGATCATCTTCGTTGTCTTCATACTGGAATATTTGCTCCCCATCCAGGAATACAGTCCATCTCAGTTCTAGATTTGCAGCATAGTCCTCATCATCCGGGTCTTCGACCCACCACAGGCTGAACATGACATCACTTATTGTGATTTCATGACCAACTGGGTCACTTTCCCACACACCCATCGACTTGAATTCCCCTTTATTTCGTGTTGAAAATGGTGGGGGTGTATTTTGTTCATGCGAAGAATACTTCTCTTCGGAAGCAATGTACTCAACGTCAGATCTAGTTTCAGGTGAGAATTTAGCCGACTCTTTCAAATTTAGATGCAAAGGTATGGGATTGCTCTGCAAGCCGCTCTCAGCTTCCTCGCCGTCAGCTGCCAGAATAGATTGAGTGAGAATGCCAGTTAACAGCATCAACAAAATTCCAATAGCCACTATCCGTCTGTTCACAATGAACAAACCCACCACGAGATTAATGGTTTTCGGTTAATACTGCTTAGCTCTTCTTGCTACAAAAGCTATTGCAACAATAGATAGTATTATTTCGAATCCAGGAACAGGTAGCAACGCATCATCACTTGAACTTCCAGAACTTTGTTTCAGTATATCTACTGTGTTAAAATCTATAGGTGGTGCAGTATCACAACTTCTTCTAGTCAGTGAGAAGCTAATAACAGATTGATCCAGTTTTGCATATCCATCATCAATATACCAAGTAATTTTTGTAGAAGTAATAGTAGTTCCATTTAGGTCATAATCTAAACCATCTTCAATAATAGGGTAACCATCTTTTTGAAGTGAACTATTCAAGCCAACGCCATCTACGATGAGCCTGATATAATCTCCATTTACTGCTTCTCTTGCGTCAGTATCCCAAGCTTGAATGAAATCAAAACTAACAGCTTGTCCCTTGATGCCAGATTGACCAAATTTAATTGCGTCAGCACCAAATGCCACTCCGCTATTGAAGCTTACATTATCATAGTATATCTCTATATCTGAAAAAGCCCAGTACTCAATTTCTATATCAAAAATAGCACCTTTAGTTGCTGAACTAATGTTGATATTGCCAACCTGTCCATTCCATTCGCATGGTTCAGACTGCGCACATTCATGGGATCCACCTCCTTCATCAGTGTAAAATGCAGCCTCTTGTCCATCAATATTCAATCTGAAGCGATATTGGACTGAAGCATCATACTCATCGTCCTGTCCTTGATCAGTTTCTCTCCACCAGAGGTTGAATTTTACGGGTCCGCCTAATCCTATATCAAACACATTTCCATTTGCAGTTGTCCAAGTTCCAACATCTTTCCATTCGCGGGTTCGCCCGAGGAAACCTGTAGGATCGTCCTCCCAGGATCTTGGTGGATTTTCCTTGATTGCTTCTCTATTATTATCACCCCAAGTTTCAGGTGATAAATCATCCATTTCTTTCATATTAAGATGGATATGTTCCTGCCCTCCTGTTAGAGTTGTTTCAGCTTCAGTATCTGGAATAATAAATAGAGTCATTAGTAGAAACATCAACGCGCAAATTAGGCTGAATCCTTTTTTGTACACAAATCATCATTATTGTCAAAGACTTAATAATTTACGGTCAATAAAGATTAAGACCACAATCTCTCACCAATCATGGCTAAATTCTCAGTAACTAGCGAAAGAATCGAAAAATATTTGGCACTAACTGAGAAAGCACTTGCCAAAGTGTCAATTATTGGTGATTCCAGAAGTGACAATTATAGTAAGGCACAAGATATTCTAGAAATGGTAGGGGCGTATCTTTCAGATTCAAAGTATTTTCTAAGTGAGGGACGGGGTGATGATGCCTTTGCAGCCATCAATTATGCTCATGGATGGTTAGATTGTGGGGTTCGTTTGGGTTATCTGGATGGAAAAGGGGATTGGCAACTCTTCACTTTGAGCAGTTAGTTGGCTCCGACACGGATAGAACCGTCTCTATAGTGAATATGGATATTGCCCCTCATATATTCGGCTAGATTACAGAGGGAAACGTAGACATCATCCTCTTTCATCTTCAGCGCCCTGGCAGCCTTACTTGTGGACCATGCCTCCTCGACAAAATCATTAGCTTTCAAGTATTGGTAGACTTTCTTGTCTTCTGGAGTGAGATCACTAAGAGCCATCTTTACAACACATTCAATAGAGGTGTTTAAACCTATCTATTTTCCAGATATCTGATGACATGGCTTTCGTTTTCGCTTAGGGGATACATCTGTACCCCTTCTGATTCTTTCCACAGCCTGAAAAAAGAGCCTCTTAGATAATCATTGATAAATCTGGGGTGAATATATGACCCTCTACAAACCGCAGGAGTATTACCTAATTTTACAGCCACTTCCTTCACCATCTTCGTCACGTTCTTTTTACGTTGTTTCTTATCGTCTTTCTTTTTAAAATCTGTAAGTGATTTTGCAGCAAGCTTGGTCCCCCCCCACGTTCTGAAATCTTTGGCAGTGTATTTTTCTCCAGAAATTTTTTGCAGATATTCATTGACATGGTATGCCTTAACATCGTTTGTATTTCCATTCTCATCAAAGTACAGGAATAGGTCATCGCTTTTCCCTTTCTTTGCATCTTTACACATCATTATCAGAGCTGGTAAATCGACTATCTCTTCATCGTTTATCTCAATCTCATGTTTTTTGCTACTTTTTCCAACAAAGGTGAATTTACCCCCTACTTGAGCATCATACCATTTATCCTCTTCATTGGTTATTTCCGTTGGTTCAAATTCCATATGCTCATCTTGCATAGTTGATAACCCATAGGTAGCTTTTTCATCGTCACGAGAAGTTTCATTTCCTATACGGATAAAGGTAGTATCCAATAATCTGATAATAAGGGCCATTACTCTTCTATAAGGAAGATCATTCTGCCTCTCATTACCTTCCTCTGCGATATCTTCAAAATATTTATCTCTAATCCTTGGCAAAACCTTTCCAAAAGAAGCCATCTTGTCGAATTTCGCTTCGCTCCTAAGTTGCGTCCATATTGGATGGTAGATGTACTGCGTTCTTTTCTTTGCATCAATTCCTGTAGCTTGTAAATGGCCATTTTTCTCTTCACATATCCAGACATCAGTCCATGCAGGGGGAATTCTCATGTCCTCAATTCTTTTCAATTCTCTCTTTCCTTTCAATTGTTTTCCATTAGTATCTAGAAAAATAGGTTCCTCCTCTTTTATTTGACGAGTATATCCTAGTTCAGAATTGCTTGAATAATACAAGCCAGCCTGTTCAGCACTAGCGATTGCATTATCTTTGTCGTCAACGTTCATACTACATCAAATTTTCTTGATTCAGTCCTTTCAGTTCTGGTAAAATGAATTCACCATCTTTTCTTATCAGTACGTCATCAAACCACATCTCTCCACCACCATAATCAGGCCTTTGAATCAGAACCATATCCCAATGTACATCAGATCGGTTTCCATTGTCAGCCATGTCATAGGCATTGCCCGGGGTGAAGTGGAAGCTTCCAGCAATCTTCTCATCGAACAGAATATCCTTCATTGGTTCAGTTATGTAGGGGTTGAAAGCAATTGCGAATTCACCAATGTATCTTGCCCCTTCATCAGAATCCAGAATCTCGTTTATTTTACCATCATCACTTCCAGTTGCCTTGACGACTTTGCCCTTTTCAAATTCGAGTCTTATGTCATTGAACACGGTTCCATGGTACAAGGTTTCGGCATTGAACTGTATATGCCCTTCCACTGAGTCCTTCACAGGCGCCGTAAAACACTCCCCATCCGGTACATTGTGTTCACCAGCGCAAGAGATAGCAGGTATCCCCTTGATTGAAAAGCGTAGGTCGGTCCCGGGCCCTTTGATGTGTACCTTATCAGTTCGGTTCATCAATTTCCTAAGAGGTTCCATTGCCTTTGCCATTTTGGTGTAGTCCAGACAACAGACGTCAAAGTAGAATTTTTCAAATGCTTCGGTAGACATGTTGGCCTGTTGGGCCATTGATGGCGTAGGCCACCTCAAAACTACCCATTTTGTATTCGGGACTCTCTCCTGGAAATGGACCTTTTGTAACAGCTTTGATTGGTAAACAGCCATTTTGTCAGATTTGACGTCCGACATCTCAGATATGTTCAAACTTCCCCGTAAACCGATGTAGGCATCCATATTTTTCATCCTGAACTTTTCGACAGAACCTATCAGATCCATATGTTCATCCGTGGTCTCTGAGATCAGTTCTTTGAGAATAAGGTTGTTCTTCCAGGTGACAAATGGCAATCCGCCGGCCTTTCTTGCCGCTCTGATAGTTGCAATAACCATCTCTTCAGGTACGTCAAAGGCCTCAATCAACAACTTCTCGCCTTTTTTCAAAGTACATGAATGGTTGATTAATAAATTCGCCAACTCCTGATATTGCGGATTAATCATACGTCAATATTGAACTGTGGTCTAAAGAGATTTCCTTAGCCCAATTTCCGAGAATTTGATATTTCCCCAATCAAGTTCTCTCCCATCAATTCTCTAACTTCATCCGCTCTGTGTTTTGAAAGCCACATCATTTTCACCAATGCAGTTTCGGGTAGCATATCGTAGGTCTCCACAACTCCTTTTTGGAGTAGTTCCCTTCCATTCCTATAAACATTGAGATTAGTTGATCCGCTCAGGCATTGTGTCGTTACGGCCACAGGCATGTCTTTGGCAGTCTTTCCAATACTTTCTAGCAGTTCCGATTTGACATGTCCTAACCCAGTTCCCGCGATCACCACACCTTTTTTTCTTGAAGTTATACTCTCCCAGTCTTCAATTCCAAGTCCTGGATGTGACCATACCATCCCGATGCTGTCCTCGAAACCAGATTCCATTTTAGTTTCTTTTGCAGTGGGGCGATATTTACCTTTCAATTCTACGTTCTCCTTCACTAGACCCAAGGGTCCTTCGTTTGGAGACATAAATGCATCTCTCCTTGATGAATGGGCTTTTCTGACACGCGTTCCTCTCCATAGAGCCACATTCTCATCATCTGTGGTCTGATGCATCGCAATAGCAATCTCACCCAAATCAGTCATAGCTGCCTTGGCAGCTCCTACCAGATTCAGGTGAGCATCACTCGAGGGTCTGTCAGGACTGCGCTGTGCACCTGTGAATATTACAGGATTAGATATTTCAGGTAGCTGGAATGATAATGCAGCCGCAGAATAAGCCATAGTATCGGTTCCGTGACCGATGACTATTCCATGCTGTTTCTTGTCATGAATCTCTTTTGCTTTCTTTGCTATCCCTTCCCAGTGTTTAGGAGCCATATCTTCCGAAGCCAATGAGAAAAGAGGCTCAGCATCGATATTCGCAACTTTGTCTAATGCACTGACTGAATTTACTAGCTGCTCAGCAGTTATTGCAGGACTTACAGCTCCGGTTTTGTAGTCAACGAAAGAGGCAATAGTGCCTCCAGTTGCCAGTACGGTTATATCCTTCAGTTCCTTGTTTTTCTTCTTCTTCGTAAATTCAACCTTATCTTTCTTTGCTTTTGAAAGAATGGCCAATTCAGCATCTTCCACCGAAACTCCAATATTGTAGCCATTGTCAAGCTTTAGAACTACGATATCTTCTCCAGAAAAATTATGTCTAGGTAGAAGAAATCCCTCGTAAGTTTTTGCATCGGTACTTATCCTGATGCGGTCATGAACCTTCGCCCCATTGTCGCTTATGAACTTTTCAGCCACCGTCGGCATGCTCCTTCAATCAAGCTAGGTTTATTACTATCATCCCCAGATGAGTTATCGTGAGTTTCCGAGATAGATTTCAGAATTTGAAAGAAACCGTTGGTCAATGGACAGATTCTACTGGCGGCGGTTCACTAGACCGCAAAATCGAGCGTAATCTTGCTGAAATGGAGGGCGGTACGGAAATTGAAAGGACAGCAGCGATCAAGGCCCTTGTGATTCAAGCACAAACTGACGATAAGTGGGCAGATCCAATCATAACTTCTTTCCTGAGAGTATTACCTGGTCAATTGGCATCACCTCAAGAAGCGATTATTGATGGTTTGCTAGAACTTCGTAAAGTAAAAGTTTCACGTGAAGAGGAGATATTTGAATCAATTCAGGAGACCTTGGATAGCCCCTACCCGAGCGTCAGAAGCAAGGTTGTTGATATTTGGACACGTTTTTCATTGAAGTCAGACGCCAAAGCAAGCGATACAATTGCGGTTCTTTTCGAGATGCTTAGTGACGATGACAAGGACGTACGCTATCAGACTCAAGAATCCCTGTCAAAGATATTGCATACAGTACCTAAGGTAGCTCTGCCTGAACTAAAGAATGCGATTGGAGATGATGATTGGCGTGTTACTTACCATTCAATTGTTCTTTTGACAGAATTTGCGAAAAAATACCCCGTTCCTTCGGTAGCTCTTGCTCCTGAAGTTATAGAAGCTTTTAACTCAGGTGAACGTCTCAAGGAGAGGGCTGCAGACTGTATAGGGATGCTCGGACTTGCTAATCCTGAAGCTGTCAAACCGGCAGTTCCCGGGCTCATTAAAGGTCTGGAGAGCAAGTCTTCGGAACTTAGAAAAGCTTGCGCTACGGCCCTGGGAAGAATTGGTAGCAAGAATGGGATGGTTGTTTATCATGCAGTACCCCGGTTGGCGCGTGCCCTCAAGAACGATGACTGGTATATTCATGTCGAAGTTGTTAAAGCATTGGGATATATCGGTTCAAACAAACCAACGTTGGTCAAACCACATTTGGATATTATCCGTAACCGTACAACTACTGGTGCAGACAAGAATATTTGTAAAGCAGCAGAATGGGCACTTAAGAAAGCTGGCGGAGGATAATGCCTGGTCAAGGGCGTCGAGGCCGTACTGACGCTTTCCAAAGGCGTGCCCGTAGAGAAGGTTATCGTTCTCGGTCAGTATACAAGCTAATGGATATCCAGAAGAGAAGTAAAATATTCAGGAAAGATGATACAGTTCTTGATTTGGGTGCAGCACCAGGAGGCTGGTCCCAGATAGCCCTTGAATACATCGGTGAAGATGGGAAATTAATAGGAGTGGACCTACAACATATTCTTCCTTTGAAAGGTGCCCAATTTCTTCAGGGAGATATCCGTGAACCCGAGACAAGGAAAGAACTAGAGAAGCTTGTACCTAAGGTAGATGTGGTCCTATCCGATATGAGTCCCAATCTGTCTGGAAACTATTCGGTTGATCAAGCCCGTTCTGTAGAATTAGCCTCATTTGCCCTAGAAATAGCATCGGAAAGAAAGACTAATTCATTCGTGGTTAAAGTGTTTGAAGGCTCAGATTTTCAAGATTTTCGCAAGGCAGTCATAGATGAATTCGGTTCAGTTCGTACGTTGTCTCCTGAAGCATCACGTAAACAATCAAGTGAGGTTTATTTGATTGCTAAGAGAAAAAGATGAAACTGGCGGTTTTATTCTCGGGCGGTAAGGATTCCTATCTTTCTTTCCAATACGCATCCCGGGATCATGAAATCAGCTGCCTTTTGACTCTATATCCCGAACGTGAAGATAGCTGGATGTTCCATACACCTGCTATCGAATGGACTAAGCTACAGGCTGAAGCAATTGGTATTCATCACCTAACCTCTAGAACAAGTGGCGTTAAAGAGAAGGAATTGGAAGATTTGTATTTACTTATCAATTTGGCTATTTCTGAATATTCAATTGAAGGAGTTGTAACTGGAGCCCTGGCTTCAGTTTATCAGGCTACGAGAATCCAACGAATATGCAATCGTTTGAATCTCTGGTGTTTTAATCCTCTGTGGCAGATGCCACAAAAGTTGTTGTTGGAAGAATTACTGGCCAACAACATAGATTCAGTCATAACAGGGGTTGCTGCAGAACCGCTGGATGAGACCTGGCTTGGTCGGAACATTGATTCAGAATCAGTAAAGGAACTAGTTGCCCTGGGATCAACATATGCAATCAATCCGGCGGGAGAGGGCGGTGAGATAGAGTCATTTGTTCTGGATGCACCATTGTTCAAGCGATCGATAAGGATACTCGAGTCAACAAAACACTATTCCAATTTTTCAGGACGTTTGGAGATCAAGGAGGCAAGGTTGGAATGAACAATCTTTTGATATCCACCTGTAGCGAGAAATTGAGTGAAAAGGAATTTGTGTTTCCTATTGCAGAGATAGTTAAACCTGAAGACTATGAGGTTCTACATTATACAGAATGCACTGAAAAAGACATTTCCAAGGCTAGCAGGATTATGATCTGCGGCACATCACTACAAGATAATTCCTATCTGGGTGATTTGAATATATTCAAGAATCTTCTACTTGGATTTGAGGGGCCTATTCTTGGCATTTGTTCCGGAATGCAGATTGTATGTTCCCTTTTTGAAGACAAACTAGTCGAAAATATAGAGATTGGAATGATCGAAGTGAGAACCTTGGAATCCAATGAACTATGCGAAGGAAAATTCCAGGCCTACAGTATCCATAACTTCTCAGTCGACAATTTGGAATTCTTTACGACATTAGCCAGAAGTGACAAGAGCGTCCAAGCAATCAAACACAAATCACGGAAAATATTCGGTGTGTCTTTCCATCCAGAGGTCAGGAACGAAGAAATCGTTGAAAATTTCCTACGAGTCTAAAGTTCTTTAGCGCCGTTGACTACTTTGCTTGCACTCATGTTGGTGAAACCGACGACGCTGGCAATATCTTCCACCGATGCCGCTTTCAGTTCCTCCACCGTGTGGAATCCAGAATCATACAAATTCTCAGCCTTGACTGCACCGAGCCCCTTTATTGTAGATATTGCTTCGACAAATTCGGATTTTCCGCCACCAGGACCTCCAGCCCCACTCCCTTCAGGGAATTTTCCAGCCTGGATATCCCTCCATTCCTTGATTAGATCAGATATTGATTCGAGACTACTTACATTCAGGTTGAACCAACTGTCTCTGGCGTGCAAGGCACGTCTGGCCAGATCAAGTTCACTCTCCATTTCCTGAGTGATGGATAGAAGTCTATCATATTTATCGGTTTGATCCTTGATTGTGTCTTCCATCTCACTAATCCTTGGACCATATTCAGCCTCGACTTTCATCTGCCTTTGCCTTTCTACTTCCAATTCTCTGAGTTTTGCGTCTCTTTCACTTAGTAATTCCTGCAAAGACGTGATCAGGGTTCCTTTTGTTCCGATATCGGCCTCTAAAATATTAATTTGGTCCAAAGATGCATTCAAATCCTTTTCTTGCTGTTCATAAGCATCCCATAGCTTCTCCAGTCTCTGTTGTTCTAGGCTCAAACCGCTTTCAAGTTGAGCAACCTTACCGTCTATTTCGGGGTCCACAGTATTTTCTCCGGTGGTCTGAACCGCGCTACCGGTTATATAATATGCTCTGCCGATTGTATATTGTGGAACTGGAAATAGGCTGTGGGCGCCTAAAAGGCGAAAATAATGAAGCTCTAATGTCATTGCTAGGTCCAGATTTTGCTTTAATCAATCCTAAAAGGGTATGTGGCTCTCTTCATCTTAGCCAGGCAGCTCATCTCGCTGACAAGGCACACGAAGGCAAATACAACTTTACCAAGGACCGTTCGACAGAATTATTGCTATACCTTACCGCTCAGAGACAGATTTCACGTGCTATAGAAGTTGCGGGAATAAAACCTGGTTTTGGAGCCGTGGCCTGGGTATCATTCTCTCGGGTACCCGATAAACTGTCTGATCTGGTAGAGCCTGATGAGTCAGTGATTTCACATCTAGATTTTGACTATTCTTCACTAGGTCTGGAAAAAGGTCTTCTTGACAAGCTTAGTTTTGAGGAGAAACAGAAGATAGTTATGACCAGGACAGCTGCTTTGCCTGTGCAATCACGCTAGAAAGTCAAAAGTTTTATCAACCAAAGTAAGTATCGAGTAATATGAGTGATTCAGAACTTATTGAGAAACTTAACGGCGGGCTTGGATGGGAATTACGGGCCGAAGCTCTTTATTCACACTACTCAGCGTACGTAAAGGGCATCAATCGACTACATCTCAAACCATTCTTTGATGAAGAAGCTAGTGAATCACACACCCATGCAGACATGGTCCGGACAGCTATAGTCAAATTGGGAGGTGTGGCAGTGACTGAGAGAGATTCTACGAAAATCGTACATACTACGGATTACAAGGTAATGTTGAAAGAAGCACTCAAGACCGAGCAGAAAGCAGCGGCAGGCTATGAGGGAGTATTATCTCTAATCAAAGGTGATGAAGAGATGTATGATTCAATCGAGCAAATTTATTTTCAGGAACTCCGTTCCGTCGAGGAAGTAACTCAGTTGATGTAGAGAGGAGGGGCCGAAGCCCACTCCTCTCACTAGCTCTTTTTTTGTCCTAATCCAGGGCGTTGTCCTTTACGGCCCATCCTAGGAAGGCGCCGGCAACAGAACCGATCACTCCGAAGAATGCCCAGTCTGCATTTCCATCTATGGCGTTGGCAAGCATGATTCCGATATCCACACCGGCATTCACGTCAGCGAACGCGGCGCTGGAAACGACAAACAGTGCTGCTCCAACTGCAAATGGATCCTGTGTACTCAAAAGAGTCATCACAAAGAACATGGTTCCAACGGCAGCTGCCACTAGAATGGCCATATCTCCCTCTAATGCAGAGTCATCAGTATCAGGGTTCAGGAATTTGAACAGGACAAAACCAAGTGTTGCCCCTACAACCTGACCGCCCATGTAGCCAATCGCATCGTCTTGGCTTATCTTCTTGGACATCATGTTTCCAATGGTCACAGCTGGATTCAGATGACATCCAGATAGGGGCCCAAAGACGTGCATCAGCACCATCAGTGTTAGACCCAACGTCAGAGCGCCCGCGAAGGCGTCGTCCGAGCTAGCAAAAGCGGTGATTCCGAAGAAGACCAAAAAGAAGGTCCCCAACATCTCAGCGCTCACGGTTTTCATATTTGTTTCTTCAAACATGGTTCGCACCGAATGGGACGCCGTAGATACTAGTATATAAACCTTTGTCCTAGTTATCCTCTTAAAACCATCTTATGTTCCACCTTTTCCAAAAAATCCAAATGGTGGTCCATACCTCTATTTTTAATAGGTACTTTTTAGATACGGTCGTTGTGATACCTATTGCAAGCCCGCAGCTGGGTTCCGAGGAGAGGGCAGCTGTTGATAGAGTTTTGAGATCCGGAATAATCGCACAAGGCCCCGAAGTATCTCATTTTGAGAAGGAATTTGCCGATATGTGTGGTGTAAAACATGCCATTGCCACGAGCAATGGTACCACTGCAGGTCACTTGGCCATGCTGGCTAATGATATAGGCTCTGGTGATGAAGTTATAACGACACCTTTCACGTTTTTCGCGACGGCCTCTGCAATTATGATGACAGGTGCCACCCCTGTCTTTGTCGATGTCGAGGAAGATGGTTTCTGTTTGGATCCCGAGCAGGTCGAACAATCCATTACTGAAAAGACCAAGGCTATCCAGCCCGTCCATTTGTATGGCGAATTGGCAAATATCCCACCATTGGTCGAAATTGCGGAGAAGTGTAACTTACTTTTGATTGAGGATTCAGCCCAGGCACATAATGCCCAATCCTGGGAAGGGAAGGCTGGAAGCTTTGGTGACACGGGCTGGTTCAGCTTTTACCCTACCAAGAATATGACAACTTCTGAAGGTGGAATGATTACCACTGATGATTCTGGAATTGCTGAGCGTTGTAGGGTAATGAGATCCCATGGAATGACTGCGCAGTACCAGCACACAGAATTTGGATATAACTACAGGATGACTGACGTCTCAGCTGCGATTGGCCGCGTCCAGCTTTCCAAGTTGGAGAGTTTTAATAGTCGTCGTTGTGAAATCGCGAAGCGTTACAATGAGGCGTTGTCAGGCTGTGTTACAGTTCCCGAGAATCGTCGAGGCCATGTTTTCCACCAGTACACCATCCGTTGCGAGCACCGCAATCAATTGCAGGAACATCTTATGGATAATGGAGTAGGATCTGGAATCTATTATCCAAGTTTGTTATATCACTATCCACCCATGACCAGTCTGAAAGCGAACTGTCCTAACGCTGAACGTTTGATTGCTGAGGTCCTGAGCCTTCCCGTCCATCCAGCCCTTACTGACCAGGACGTTTCAGTAGTTATTGAGGCTGTAACATCATTTTTTGGATGATTTATTAAGGATCTCACCATTTATGCCACACTAACACGCAGATTATTGGCCAAAACTTTATACATTTTTCTTAATTGGGCTAAACGGTAATTGATTTTGACTGACCAAATCCCACGAATAGGCAAATCCGCCCCTCTGTTTGATGGCGATATCGTTAAGTTTGACTTTAGGAAGAAAGAGATACTGTATGATCATATATCATTGATTAAGATTATTGAAAAAAAGAAATGGACAGTTCTATTCTTTTATCCTCGTGACTTTTCTAGTCTTTGCCCGACTGAGATACATTCATTTAATCGCCGAATCAAGGATTTTGAAAAGGCAGACTGCGTGCTGATTGGCTGTTCTACGGATTCAAAATATACTCATAAAGCCTGGATGGAAAGACCTCGAACTAAGGGCGGCATAGACAAATTATCTTATCCTCTTCTGGCAGACCCTTCTCTAAAAATAGCTAGTTCATATGGAGTTTTGGATAAGGACCCTGGACAGGCTTTACGTGGAACCTTTATCATTGATGATCAAGGCTATCTTAGATCCTTAGTAGTGAATCCATCATATATTGGTCGCAGTGTTGATGAAACCGTAAGAACACTTCAGGCATTGCAGTCTGGAAAGTTATGTCCAGCAGGTTGGAGACCAGGTAGAAAAACACTTTGACCAAGAATAAACTAATAGACGATAAAAGGGCATTTTGTGAGATATGTTTAAAAGCCCCTGTCTAGTTGTATTCAAGATAGTTTAATGCCCTCAAAATCAGACGACTATAAAGCAGACCAGATACAGGTTTTGGAAGGCCTCGAGGCCGTACGCAAAAGACCTGCAATGTACATCGGTACAACAGGTGAGTCAGGTCTTCATCATCTTGTCTATGAAGTAGTTGACAACTCGATTGATGAGGCTATGAATGGTCATTGTGATACAATTGAAATCATTCTTCATTCTGATGGCTCTTGTTCAGTCAAGGACAACGGACGTGGTATTCCAGTTGACAATCACCCTATCCATAAAGTACCTGCAGTTGAGATTGTGATGACCAAACTTCATGCTGGCGGTAAATTTGACAGCGATACTTACAAAGTATCCGGAGGCCTTCATGGAGTTGGTGTATCTGTTGTCAATGCCTTATCATTATGGACTAAGGTAGAGATTCATCGTAGTGGTGGAGTCTATACTCAATCATACAAGAAAGGTAATTTAGATAGTAAATTAAAGAAGATTGGAGACAGTGATGAACATGGTACGACTGTTAGATTTCTACCAGATAAATGTATTTTTGAAACGACGGAATTTGATTATCAGATTCTACGAAATCGCCTCCGTGAACTGGCCTACCTCAATGCTGGAATCAGGATAACCCTTTCTGAAGAGGATGGAAAATCGCAGAAATTCTATTACAAAGGAGGAATCTCACAATATGTTGCTTTTCTGAATAGGGGCAAAACTGCTTTGATGAGTGAGCCCTTGTACGTGAATGGAGAAAAAGATCAGGTCCAAGTTGAGGCAGCACTTCAGTGGACCACAGCCTTCCGTGAGAATATTCATACATTTACAAACAATATAGCAACTAGGGAAGGTGGCACTCATTTATCAGGTCTCAGAACAGCCCTGACTCGATCCATAAACAATATAGCTCGTAAAAGAAATCAATTGAAGGAGAAAGACCCGCCCTTAGATGGTAATGACGTCAGAGAAGGTTTGACGGTGGTTCTTTCTATAAAGGTACCTGAACCGCAGTTTGAGGGCCAGACAAAAACCAAACTTGGGAATTCCGAAGTGAAAGGAATTGTTGATACGGTCATGACCGAATCTTTATCCAATTTCTTTGCTGAGAATCCTTCCGATAGTCAAATCATTATATCGAAATGTATCCAGGCCTTTCAAGCTAGAGAAGCTGCAAAGAAAGCTAGGGACCTAACTCGTCGTAAAGGCATTCTGGAGGGGGGAGGGCTCCCAGGTAAACTGGCTGATTGCCAGAGCAAGGATCCTGCCGTATCAGAGATTTTTATTGTTGAAGGAGATTCAGCTGGAGGAACAGCTAAGCAGGGGCGAGATCGTGCAACACAGGCAATTCTACCATTGAGAGGAAAAATCCTGAACGTTGAAAAATCACGTATTGATAAGATATTGGGTAATACAGAGGTAATGGCCTTAATCACTGCAATGGGTTGTAACATCACAGGAGTTGAAGAAGAAGATGAGTTTGAATTGGAGAATGCGCGGTACCATAAATTGGTCATAATGACCGATGCAGACGTTGATGGCGCACATATCCGGACATTGTTGCTGACCTTTCTTTACCGTCATATGGAAGACCTGATTCACGCCGGTTACGTCTATATCGCTCAACCGCCCTTGTATAAGATCACAAAGGGAAAGAAGATGGATTATGCCTATGATGATTCTCAGCTGAAAAAAATCAAGTCCAAATTTGGCTCAGGTTGTGCAGTACAACGTTACAAGGGTCTTGGGGAAATGAATGCACAACAGCTGTGGGAAACAACAATGGATCCAAATCGAAGGACTCTCCTTCAAGTTACTATAGAAGATGCAGCAGAGGCCAATGAGGTCTTTCAGGATTTGATGGGTGATGATGTACAGAAACGGCGTGAGTTTATTGAGGCTAATGCTACAGCTGTGGCCAATCTGGATATTTAGGAAAGTTCTTCCATAACTTTAGGAAACGCTTCAACGAACCGTTCGACCTCCTGTGTTGGAATTGAGAAAGAGACTCTGATAAAATTGTCTCCAAATTTGGTGGATACATAGTTTCCGCCCCTTACAAATATGTCATTTTCGTACAATAATTTATCCTGAATGTCCTGTGGATTTGCATTGTGCTCTGCAATGTCAATCACCATCATACTGGCTGCAGAGGGATAGACAGGTAGTTCAGCTCCATCAACCTTGTCCACTGCATTTTTTATGAGTCCCTGATTCTTTACGGCTGTATCAACTAGTCCGGGAAGCCAATCTGGTTTTGTTTCTAGAGCTGCGACTGCTGCCCTTTGACCAACCACACTGATTCCTAGGTCAGATACCATTGTACCCCTGATATCGCGGATGAATTCTTTGGGACCCACCAAGGACCCGACTCTGAGTCCTGCTAATCCACAGTTCTTGGAAACTGAATAGGCAGTAATTGTCTTCTCAGGCAGCAAATTCGCTGCCAGAGTGTGTTCAGGTGCAAAATCGCGATAGGTAATATCATCTATGACCCATAAGTCGTGATCCTCAGCCACTTCACAGATAGCTCTTTTCTCATCTTTGGGGTAGGTGCTACCTAAGGGATTTATGGGATCTATCAGGAATATCGACTTACTGTCTGGTGTTATTGCTTCCTTGATATCTTCGACATCAAATCTGTAATTGCCATGGTAAATAGGTATGTCAGTACATTTGGCCCCACCCAGCTTGGCGAATTTGTGAACTACAAAATAGGAAGGGTCTGATGTGATCATTTCGCTTCCCCTGGGTTGGATATGCCTCATCAAACAATACAATGCCTCAGTTCCTCCATTGGTTATGTGTAGATCATGGTCAGGTAATCCCAGGTCTTCCAGGATGAGATTCTTTAATTGAGGAAGTCCAGAGGCCAATGGATATTTTGTATATTCACGTTCATCCGCGGCCTTCCTTATCGCTTTCTGGATGGCAGAGTGAGTTGGTAGATGGTTTGTGTTCTGCGACATCCAAACAACGTTCTTGTTGGCATGCGCATAATCGAAATCCTTACTCATATTTTCTCATGTGGCCTAAAGCTATTAAGCTTAGGGCCCCGCATTGTCCAAAGACGTGATTTAACCAATGAGATTGGTCTTCGAATACAAATCTTCCCGTTTGCTGTGGCTTAGATTGATGGGGTTTGAGTTCTGGATGGTAGCCTTTGTTCCATTCTTCATAGGTTTTGTTGTCAGTTCAAAAAAATTGTTTGACTTTGATCTGTTTTATGGCTTCCTGATTATGGCCCTTCTAACTTCATCAACTTTTGTTCTTAATCACATCTGTGATTTGGATGTGGATCGAAAGAATCCACGCAAGGAATTCAGTTTGCTGGTTCGTGGAGCCCTTAACGTTAGACAAGCTTGGTATCTATTCTGGGTTTTCCAGATCTCATGCTTGGTAATGTCTTTGAGCTATGGTTCTGAGTTTGTTTATTGCATACTTGGCCTGACAGTTATTTCACTTGTTTACAATCTTGAACCTTTTCGTTTGAAGACTAAGCCTGGTTTGGATATAGCGTGTAATGGCTTAAGCTTGGGCCTTCTGATTCCTTTAGCTGCATGGTCTATCAATCAACCCCTCCTTGATTTCCCCCGTCTTTATTTCTTTTCGACACTATGCTACCTGATGGCATTGTATTGTCCTACCATGGCAGTTGATACAGATTTTGATCGTAAATCCGGAGTTCGTACCTTCGCGACCGAATTTGGAGCAGTTCCCACAATGCGCCTTTCCTGGTTATTTACTATAGTTGGAGCTTCAACTCTGATCTATTCCGGTATTCTGGAGATATATCCATGGGATTACCGCCTTCTTGTATGGACTGGTTGGATTCTTCCTATAGAGATAATCATCCATTACATATACCTGCCCATTAACTCACAACCTAGTTATGACACCGTTGCAAAAGGCTCTATCATACTAGCAACCGTAGAAGCGGTTGCAACTCTTTTTTTCTTTATTATCTTTCTGGATTTGATACCTATTGATTAACGAAACCCATGACTTTCTTGCATTTGGAACAAGAAACGGCAATTACTCTTCCCGCATTCCTCTGGTTTCCACCTGTTCCTTCAGACGTAAAGTCAACTATCTGAAATCTGTAGGTGTTATCTTCGACCCCTATATCCTTACTGCACGATGGACATTTGGAGGGTGAGTCTGGGTCATCGCTCTTCGAGCTGAACATGAATAGCTAATTACGTACGTTATATAATATAACACTCCTTCATACTTACAGGTTGTTAATCATGTTAAATTTGATGCTTATCGGAACTGCACATGTTATCGATTTGAAGACTCCACTTGAGATATATATCAGGGAGTTTGAGCCACATGCAGTAGCTCTAGAATTGGATAGGGAACGGTGGTTTGCACTTAACTCTGGAAAAAAGCGGTCCCGAGGTCCTATTTTTGTAAGAGTCTTGGCACGTTTACAAGAATATCTGGGAGATACTTTTGGCAGTTCACCCGGTTCTGAGATGCTGGCTGCGGCAAAGATAGCGAGAACTATAGGGGCAGATGTTAATTTGATAGACAAACCAATAATCCCAACACTTAAGGGAGCATGGAAGAACATGCCATGGAATGAATTTTGGAATTTAATTATGGATAGCCTGATTTCCTTTGTTGGAGGCGGAGATCTCAATCTAGACCAAAGTATGAAGACTGGTGATTTCTCAAAAGCGTTGGAGGAATTCTCTGAACGTTATCCTTCAATCAAGACCCAATTGATTGACAGGCGCGACGCTCACATGTCAGTTAGTCTGGTGAAACTTTTCCGAACAAAAAAATATGATAGGATTATTGCAGTTGTTGGTGAGGGCCATATAGAAGGAATAAGTACTAGATTATCATTCTTGAATCCAGAAATAGTTAGGCTCAAGGATTTGTTGCAGAGGAAAGGTAATAGTGTTTCCTTTTCGATAGAAGTCTAGAAATCGTAAGTAATAGCGAATCGATAATCCCAGTTAGCTTGAACTGGAGCTCCACTGTTGGTGAAAGCTATGGAGACATTGTATTCTCCAAGTTCTAATTTTGCTTCATCATTAAATAACGTAACACCCCAACTGGCAGTTTCTCCGCCGCATCCCACGCTTCCTTCATTGCTCCCAATCTCACTCCCCGCTGAATCCTGAACTGATATAGTATAATCAAGTTGACCACCCACACCAACACACCCGATTTCGCTGAAATCAATTTCAACAAGTGCTACAAAAATCTCGACATCCAGATTATAATTTTCATCACTGTTTTGGATAACCAATGTTCCGTCCTGTCCTTCGTCTATGTAGTCCTCTGGAACCACCTGCAGAATTCTGGTTATTTCTCCTGTTTCATCATTCTCGTCTGCTACTATCAAAGTGACATTGTAATAGCCACCAGTAGACCACGAGTATTCGGTTGAGGATTCATTTACGGTCCTCTCGATTCCGTCACCAAAATCCCATTTGTATTCCTTTATTTCTCCATCGGGTCCACTGGAATCACTGGCATCTAGTGTAATATTGGAATTGGCTCTGACCTTTTCCACTTCACTTCCACTGTCCTTGAAGACAAATTCAGCGGTTGGTCCCAGAGATTTGATATCAACACTCTTTGTAGTGGATCCCTCCTGTCCACTTCCATCTTCAACAGACAATTTCACATTGTATGTTCCAGCCATTCCCCAACTATGCTGAGGTGATTTCAACGAAGATGTCTGGTTGTCACCAAAGTCCCAAAGATAATCCAAAGCTTCACCTTCAGGATCGTATGAATCCTCACCAGAGAATTGTATGGATTCTTGAGTAAAGACCGAGGTCGTATCGGCTTTGATTGAGGCTACGGGCGGCAAATTTGTCACAGAGAAAGAATGAGTGACTGCACTGGACTCCCCATCTGAATCCTCGACCGTAAGCGTGACACTGTAATCGCCTTCATCCAGTTCCATCTCGAATTTGCTCTGTTTGGAAGCAGTGTAAGTCGGCCCACCGACTTCACCCAAATCCCAGTTGTAGGATAATATGTCGTTGTCTGGATCGCTACTTGCCATCCCATTGAACGTAACTTCCTTTCCTTCTGAGTATGCACCACCATTACTTGGAGTGGTTATTGTGGCTGTAGGTGGACGATTACCTGGTTCCACACTTATCACGACTATATCCTGTCCTGTAAGTCCACTGGGGTCTCTGACCATCAATGTAAGAACTAAATCGTTTCCAGGCGTATCAATGACAACCAAATCTGACATCTTGGTACTCAGGTCAACAGGACTTCCCAAACCTGATAATGTCCACATGTACTGCAAATCATCCCCATCAGGGTCGATTGAAGCCGAACCGTCAATCTGGAATGGTTTTCCTGCCTCCATAACAGATGCCTGTCTTGGCATCAGAATCAGAGCCTCAGGTGCACGGTTAGTTTCGCCATTTTCACTATCATCAAGGCACCCTCCAAAACAGATTACGACGACCATGAAAGCTGCTGCCAATGCCTGAATCTTCCGCATCGGTTGCCCTAGATTGGCCATGTATTAAGAGTATGCGCTATGTTCAGATTACTAAACTGTTTCGGATAGGTCTTTTCGCGCCGCAGGCCTCGCAGTGCAGGATCAGAGTTCTCGCGCTTCTTAAAAAAGCGGTATCGGGCCGGTTACACTCCTGGCATACGACAAACGTGTCAATGTAGGAGCTGACCCGTTCTTTGATTTTCCTTTCAGGGACCCTACCTTGAAGCACCAATCTTCGGTTGTTGATTGAACCTGCCGTTCCTAGTTCTTGCAGTAGAAACTTATAGAGATGAGTCTCATCCCTTCTGAGACTGTCAACTATCTCTGTAAAGTTCCGAATTATAGTTTTTTTGCTACCTTCATGGAGAACCTCTGGAACGGGCGGGCTAAAACGCTCCGCATTACTCATAACGTCTTCCAAACCTTCTCTGGCCCTATCCAACAATTTTTGATAGTCTAAATCCACAATCTCCCAAATGGTCCCTTTGTAAAGGTTTTCGTTTTACTATGGCCTTCTTAGAAATCCATAAATGAGTCCCAAGGAGTATCCAAAATGTTGAATAAACAGTACCATTGGAGCGTACGCCGCCTGTTTCAGTTTTTTGGTTTGATAACCCACAAGAAGCCCAGCCAGCCCTAATATGACAAAGTAGAGTCCGTTCAAGAACAAGGGGACAAGGATATCAAGTTCCCCAATCACAGGTATTTCCAGTTCTAGGTAAGATATGGAATAAAGTGACATTAGGACTATGAAGGCCATCACAAAAGCGAAGTGTCGAATATCAAAACTTCCCGGATGCATTCGCGTGACCTGAGCCCTGGTCTTTCCATAGTTGAACATCTGTTTAAGGAAGGCAGCAGGTCGTGATCTACGGTGATGCCAGACAACCACGTCCGGTGCGTATAGGATTCTGTACCCCGCTTTATTCAGTCGGATGTCAAATTCAACATCTTCCCCTGGCCATAGGCTATCATGAAATTTAACCTCTTGAACAACTTCTTTCTTTATTATGTAATTACAGGTGGGATTGTGTGCGATATCTCTGGCCATGGAATGTCCAACCGTATATCTGAACGAGAATAGGAACTTTGAACCGAATATTCTGCCAACAGCCTTAGCAAAAGGCAAACCTTGTTTTGGAGTATAGTTTGGTCCCCCTACCCCTATATATTTTTCGTTTTTGTGGAGATGTTTTACCCCGTTCCGTATCCAGTCTTCCCTCAGAATGGTATCATCATCAGTGAATGCGATTACACTTCCTTTAGCAACATCAGCCCCTATGTTCCTTTTTTGACCAGCGGGAACAGGATTGTATTTCACAGTTACATCTATTCCTTCTTCTTTTGCTTTTTTTGAATTCTTTTCCAGGAGGTGTGTAGATTTGTCACCGATAAATATTAACTCAAATTTATCTTTGGGATATTCTAGTTTGGCTACACTCTCCACCAGCCCTTTGATGAATTTGACTCCGCCTGTGGTAGGTATTACAATTGATACAAATGGTTCAGTTTCCAAGGTATTCCTTCCCGTGGTTAATCGGATTGAATATCCTCATATAAAATACTACTCAATTCTTTCCTTAACTCTTTAACGAGATCATAATCTTGCAATTTTAAACACGATATGTACCTCACCACAGATAGTTAAAGTAAGTTGTTACTAGGATTGTGTGGCACGGTTCCCTACACAACACAGCCGATTTGATGCCTTGATGCGTTTTCGCGTCCGGGAGGTCCTTCTGGTTTCCAGTCCTTATGACTATTTCACCTTAGAAGAAGATGGAAGGATAAATGAGACTATTCTGTTGGAATATAAACAATTGAGCCTTTCCTACGCACCCCGTATCACTCACGTCACCACAGCAGAGGATGCCCTTCAAGCATTGAAGGAAAGACATTATGATTTGGTAATCACCATGTCTAGAGTTGGTGAGATGCTGGTTCATGTCTTCGGCAACAAAGCCAAAGAAATCCAAGAAGATATTCCTGTAGTATTGCTTGCCTATAATACTCGTGAACTGGCATTGTTCAAGAAAAGCCAGGGTATTGATCTGGTTTTCGTCTGGTCTGGCAATTCCCAGATTTTCCTTGCTATAATAAAAATTATTGAAGACTCAAGAAATGTAGAGGAAGATACCAGTATGGCCGATGTTCCGGTTATCCTACTAGTCGAGGATTCAAGACGTTTCTATTCACTGTTTCTACCTCAATTATATCAGGAGTTGATGGAACAGACGGGCAATTTAGCTGGAGAGGGTCTGAGTCTGCATCACAAAGTTCTGAGACGAAGAGCTAGAGCTAAGATTCTGCTTGCGACAGACATGGAACAAGCTCAATATTTCTACAAACAGTATTCCAAGCACATCATTGGATTGATAACAGACGCAGCTTATCCATGGAAGGATAAACATAATTCGAGTGCAGGTTCTGAACTGATAAAAATCGTTAAGCAGGATAATCTTGATGTCCCCATTATAATGCAATCTTCCCTACCCGAGAATAGGAAGATTGCTGAGGAACTTAATGCTGATTTCTTGGATAAATCTGACTCTGGGTTGCTGAAGGGAATTAGGACTTTCATGCGTGAAAAAATGGGTTTTGGGGATTTCGTGTTTCGCGATTCAGAGGGTAGCGAAGTTGGCAGGGCAAAAGATATTGAGGAAATGATAGACCTTCTTCCTTACATTGATTCCAATTCTTTAAAATATCATGGAGAACATCACGACTTCTCAAGATGGTTCCGAGCACGAACGGAATTTGATTTAGCCAAAGCTCTGCGGCCAAAGAAAGTTGGCGATTTTGAAGATATGGAAGAAGCTAGAACGTTTCTTCTCACAATGATGCGAGATTTCCAGAGCCAGAATCAGAGAGGGGAGGTAGCTGACTTCTCGCTCAAGGTACTGGATATTGGTCGTGATTTCTTAAGAATCGGAGGCGGATCACTAGGTGGTAAAGGGCGTAGTCTTGCCTTTTTCCATTCACTCCTGTCGTCATCAGATATTTCATCTGAATTTCCAGACGTCAAAATCAGTGTTCCTCCATGCGCTGTGATTGGAACATCCGTTTTTGATGAATTTATGACGAATGAGCAGGTTTCTTCGATAGCCTATTCAGACACGTCTCAAATTGATGACAAAGATATAGCTACAGAATTCTTGAAGATAGATCTACCAGATTCAATTTACGAGGACGTAAAATCTTTTTCAGATAGGATAGAATATCCTGTTGCGATTCGCTCATCAAGTTTGCTTGAGGATTCTCAGCACCAACCGTTTGCCGGAGTCTATGAAACCTATATGCTATCCAATAATCATCCTGATCCAAAGATCCGGCTACAGAATATCTGTGATTCCATAAAATTGGTTTACGCATCGGTATTTTACAAGAATTCCAAATCGTATATTGCCTCAACGCCCAACAGTATAGAGGAGGAAAAAATGGCAGTCGTAATTCAGCAGGTGGAAGGGCAGAAACATGGCGACGCTTTTTACCCTACCTTTTCCGGAGTTGCCCGATCAAGAAATTTCTATCCTCTTGGCGATGCCTTGCCTGAAGAAGGGGTAGTTGCGGTGGCCTTAGGTCTGGGAAAAGCAGTTGTGGAGGGAGAAAAAGTTTTTAGATTTTCACCGAGTCACCCTGAACAGCAGTTTCAGTTTGCCACAACTGAAGATTACTTGCGTTCATCCCAGAGAGAATTCTGGGCCGTTGATATGTCAAGGACTGAAACCGTGTTAGGCACCCAATCGGCGAAAAACCTGTCCCATCTGGATTTGTCCAAAGCTGAAATGGACAGACAATTGCACCCTATAGGTTCTGTTTATTCGCCGGAAAATGATGCTATCTACGACGGATTGTCAAGGAGAGGAGTAAGATTAGTGACTTTTGCAGGCGTTACTAAGCATGAGCAATTCCCATTGTCGGGAATTATCAATTTTTTCTTGGGAGTGGCCGAGGAGGGTTTCAGTGGCCCCGTAGAAATTGAATTCGCGGTTACGATTGACCCCCTATCAAAGTCAAGGCGCTTCTCATTTCTCCAAGCCCGTCCTTTGGTCTGGGAACCTATCGATATCGAGATTGATATTGGGAGTCAGGCCGGTAAGGTAATGTGCCGTTCGGATAGTGCATTGGGGAACGGCTTAATCGAGGATATAAGGGATGTACTATACATTCATCCCTGTGGTTTTGTAAGAGGTGAAACCGAAGATATTGTAGAGAAACTGGAAGAATTGAACAATAAGTTGATAAGTTCAGGAAATCCATATTTGTTGATTGGACCGGGTCGCTGGGGCTCAACGGATAAGTGGCTGGGAATACCTGTCCGATGGGCTCAGATATCAGGTGCTTCTACAATTATAGAATGTGAGATGAGCGATTATCCTGTTGAAGCTTCTCAGGGAACCCACTTCTTCCAGAACATTGTTTCATTCGGTGTCGGGTACCTGACTTCTGATTCCAGTGATATCAAATGGGATATTTTGGATAAGCAAGAGAAGAAGGGAGAATATGGCCCGATTAAGCATGTTAGATTTTCCAAACCCTTGCACGTCATGCTGGACGGTCAGACAAGCAAGGCTGCAGTTATTGTGGCAGACTGATTATTCCCAGTAGATTATTTCTATCTTAATCGTATATTCTGGATTTCCTCTTTCATGATCAACTACAAACCACCAGTCCCCTAATTCATTCATTTCATCAAACCAAGCACGATCAGTGCTATTATAGTAGTCTAGAACTATACGGTTTGCTTGTTCTCTCTGGCTGGAGTCATGTGTGGAATTCTTGGCAACACATTCATTACATTCATCATCAGGATCAGTGCTTTCATCTTGGTCGGGATTTCTTTCTTGGGAGGTGTTGTACAAGTATAGGTCCAAGTCACTAGTATGAGCTGCTCCGGCGTCGTATTCCAGAGTAGCCCGGATATATCTGGCCGGCAGGCCATAAACTTGGGTAAGATGTTCCTGTTGCCCCGAGCCTATGGTTCTAGTGTCAGTATATTCATAGTTGATACGGATTTCTACGTCATCAGAATAACTGGCCTCATCCATCTCTCCCATTTCGTTGGTTATTCTAACCTTCACAGTGTATATCCCGGAATCAAATTCCCATGAGGTCTCAGGCTCAGTTGTTTCCTCGTCCGCGTAGAATCCCTCTGCGGAGTCATAAGAGAAATCCCATTCGTATTTGGTGATAGTACTATCAGAGACGGAATCAGTGGCTGAGAATGCAAATGTCACTTGTTCTTCCCCAGTCACTTTTGAATCAGTTTCGTCGTCAGTAGTAATGATTGCCCTAATCTCACTCGTAGCTTCTTGGATAGTAACTTTAGTGGTTGCCGTACTAAACTCATTTCCATCGGTCACGGTGAGTGTTACAGTATAGGCGCCCTCATCTTCGTATGAATGTGTTATCTGTCCATTATTTGCTATATTGCCGATTATACTTTCATCCTTTCCATCGTTTTTATCAAAGTCCCAAAAATACTCTAGAACATCACCATCTGGATCGCTACTGCCCTTTCCCGTGAACACTATCTCTTGATTCGGTTCGAAGTTAGAACCACCTTCTGAGTTTGCAGAAGCTTGTGGTGCCCTGTTTACATCCTCTTCATCAAGGAAATCCAGACATCCTGAGAAGATGACGATTCCTACAATCAGCAAAGGCAAGCATCTCATACCATCTAATTCTAGTATGCTATTATAAATCAGTTTAGCTTTCGGCTTCTGCGGCAGCCTTTCTTGATTCCTTGATTTTCTCTGACGCTTGACGTCTTGCCATTCTTTCTTGACGTCTTGCCTCGACACGTTCCATTATCAATTTCATGTACATCGCGTCATGTTCCATGAGTGGAGAATCCGAGATGGTTATGATGTTGTAGTCATTCTCGAGAATGACCTCTGCCAAATATTCGAATTTAATCTCTCCTTTCTTGATTGGAGAATAGTGTCTCTCGTTTCCTTCAGTATCAAATTCAACACCAGCGAAATGGGTGTAAAATGTTTTCAGCCCCAAGGAATTCTCAAAGAAATCAAAGACACGCTTGAAACTTTCACGATCGTTCATCCAGCGATTTCCCCTAGCGTGCAAATGTGGCCAATTGATAACAGGTTGGATACCTTTCACTTTTCGACAGATTTCAGCTACTTCCCTGACACTTCCAAAAAGATCTGGTTTTCCAGATAACTCAATACCGATTTGAGAGCTGTAATTGTTAGCGTAATAATGATTGCGCATATCCTTGAATATTGGTATGAGAGTCTTGATTGCCTCTTCAGACGAAACCCCATGGTAAGGTCCAATGTGTGTGACTACATTCCCGGCATCGATTTTATTTCCGACTTCACCTGCGAACTCAAGGAATTTTTTTGACTTATTGCGCATGTACCCATTACCCAAAAAGTCCATGTAGTAAGGGGCATGAATGGCCATATGAATATCCAGGGACTGTGCAATTTCACCTAGTTCCTCGAAGTCCTCTAATTCGTCGACATACTTACCTCTTACCAGTTGGATTTCCATACAATGTAAACCTAGAGCATGAATGTCTTCAATTCCATCTCTGATAGTCCTTCCTTTGCAGGAAAGAGGTATCCCTGCTGGCCCAAACCTAATCATCGTTCATCGCGGATTGAATGGTCCTATAATTACTATTGGTTACTTTTGACCTATTTTTCACTCTTTTATTGCTCCCGCTAGATGGTTTTGTCTAAGTTTTTAAGGGTCCCTCTTCTCGCGTTTTGTGAATCCCCAAGCCTTGGAAAAGAAATGGCAGAAAAAATGGGAAGAGGCTCGACTATTCGAGTCAGAGCCAAGGGAAGATCAAGACAAGTATTTCGTGAATTCCCCTTATCCTTACATGAACGGATATCTGCATCTGGGCCATGCATTCACTTATCTCAGAGCCGACATGGTTTCTCGTTATCAAAGAATGAAGAATAAGAATGTACTTTTCCCTTTTGCTTTCCATTGTACTGGGACTCCAATTGTGGCTGCTGCTCAAAGGGTCAAGGAGGGTGAAAAGGGCCAGATAAACGCGTTAAAGCAGATGGGCCTAAGTAAAACTCTTATCAAAACGTTTTCAAAGCCAGAAGAATGGACAAAGCATTTTCCAGACAAGGCAATCGAGGATCTAAAGAAATTCGGAACTTCTATTGATTGGAGGCGCAGTTTCATCACAACCAGTTTGAACCCACCTTATGACGGATTTATACGTTGGCAATTCAACAAATTATTAGCTGGAGAGTATCTAATCAAAGGTACTTTTCCAGTTGTATGGTGCCCTAAAAGAGAAACTGTTGTAGGAGACCATGATCGCCTTTCAGGTGAAGGAGAAACACCCCAAGAGTACACCTTGTTAAAATTCAAAGGCGAAGATCATTTTCTTATCGCAGCAACTTTACGTCCCGAGACAGTTTTTGGTCAAACCAATTTATGGGTAGATGGTGATGGAACTTACACTAAAGCTAAAGTCGGAAATGAGACTTGGGTAATGTCTCAGAAAATGCCGTTCAAGCTTAAGTTACAAGGACACAAAGTCAAGGAATTAGGTAAAATTCAAGGCAGGGATTTAATCGGTCAAAAGTATATGGCACCCCAAATTGGTAATGAAATAATAGTCCTTCCATCTAAATTTTGTGATGCTTCAATTGGTTCTGGAATCGTAACCTCTGTACCAAGTGACTCCCCAGATGATTACCAGGGCCTTGTGGATTTGCAGAACTCATCCTCAGATTGTGAAAAGTGGGGTTTGGATTATGAATTGGTGACGTCAGTCCAACCTATCGCTATTCTGGATTCAGGAGAGATGGGCACGCTTCCAGCACCCAAACTCTGTAAAGAATTGGGAATAAAGAATCAGACCCAGAGGAAAAAATTGGAACAGGCTAAACAAGATTTGTACATGCATAGTTTCAATCATGGAATCATGCTTGATTCCACAGAGTATGTTGCCGGCAAACCTGTTGAAGAGGCTCGTGAAATTGTCAAGGATAAATTGATTGAAGAAGGAAAGGCCGTAATCTACTATGAGCTAACCGGTCCTGTTGAGTCACGCTGGCTTGCAGACTGTGTGGTCAAAATAGTGGATAATCAATGGTTCTTGGAATATAGTAGTGAAGAGTGGACCAAGACTACTGAGAAGGCTCTTGAGACAATGGAACTATATCCTTTCAAGGCCCGGAGTCAATTTGAATATGTTTTACAATGGCTGAAGAACTGGGCCTGCGTTCGTGAAAAAGGTCTGGGAACTAAATTACCTTGGGATGATAATTGGGTTATCGAATCACTAAGTGATTCAACCATTTACATGGCCTACTACACAGTAGCCCATTATCTGAAGGATTTGAATGAAAAGCAACTCAAAGAGTCATTGTTCGATGCAATATTTGGAGATGGGAATACCAAGCTAGCAGCTGAAGAAAGTGGAGTGAAGCAAGCAGAGATTATCAGATGGAGAAACGAATTCAACTATTGGTATCCTTACGATTTGCGAGTAAGTGGTAAAGATTTGATACAGAATCATTTGTCGTTTAGTTTGTACAACCACACAGCCATGTTCGGGGAAGATAAATGGCCTAGAGGCTTTGCCGTCAATGGTTGGGTTCTCGTGGAGGGGGAAAAAATGTCTAAATCCAAAGGTAATTTTTTCACTCTCAAAGAGTTGACATCTAAATATGGTGCCGATGTCGTCCGTTTTACACTGTGCAATGCCGGAGAAGGCCTTGATGATCCTAATTGGGAGATCTCGTTTGCGGAAACTGCCGGCAAGAAACTGAAGAATTGGCTATCATTTGTAAAGAAGAATAAAGGCAAGGGCCGAACTACAACGCATCCTATTGACACATGGTTCCGTGAGATTATGGCCAGTATTGCACATCAAGCTAATGCTGCATCTGAAAGACTGAAATTTAGAACCTCCACTCGTCTCCTTTTCTTTGAACTCCCTCAATATTTCAAATGGTACATCCAAAGAGCTGACGAACCACACGTAGAAATATTGAAAGAATACATTTCGATTGTAAATAGAGGGATTGCACCCATTGTACCTCATACTGCAGAAGAGGCTTGGTCTCTTTCAGGAGAAGAAGATTTCATCCTAAATCAACCATTCCCTGAAGGTCATAAACCAGATTTAAACTTGATAACAGGAGAAGATTTGGTTAAGCAAACTTTAGAAGATACAAGGGCCATTTTGAGTATTGCAGGAATTGACAATCCAGAAGAGATTGTGTTTATCGTTGCACCAGAATGGAAATGGAACGCAGTCCATACCGCAGGGGAATTGGCAGATAGTAGAGGGCAAGTAAAGCTGGCTCAGCTTATTTCCGGTGTTATGCCCACCATACCGTCAGAATCCAAGAAATTAGGGGCAGATTTCCTGAAAAAATGGGTGTTAAAGGACATTCCTTCCTTGGGTCCAGACTGGCAGAGCAAATACGCTCAGCAAGTGGACGAAGCAGAAATATTGTCAGCTTCGGTAGATTTTTTCACCAGTATATTTAACTGTAAAATCACAGTTGTAAATGCAGATCAAGCAAAGTCAAGTATGGCATCCAAGACAAATCAGAGTTCGCCTTTAAGACCAGCTATTTTTGTTTCTTAATTGTCGATTTATCGTCTATAAAACATACTCGTAAACATATAGTTAATACTTGCCAATCTTTATAAATGCCGCCCTTGTCCGGCGGTCCCCGTGTTAGAGGTTATCCTCTTGGGAGTGACAAAAAATGACTAAACAGCGTCAATCACGAACAGCCTTGCTAGCCGTAGCTATGCTCTTGTCCGGAGCTTTTTTGGGGCTTGTAATATCAGATAATGCATCTGCTGGAAATCACAATATAGATGGTTTTGTACAACCTAATCTTGCAGGTGTGACAGTTACTGTTCTGAATAGCGACACTGGTGCTTCCGAAAATACGGCAACGGAAGATGACGGATACTATTCTTTCAGCGGTCTTGCATCTGGTAATTATCTTGTTAGATTTGTCAAATCCGGTTACCTCTCTGAATTAGAGGAGTGGGAAATCAATAGCGATGGAAGTATGGATGATGTTACTATGGTTGGAGTTCCTTCAGGAGATACAACTATCAGTGGTAATGTCTCAGATTCAGATGGATCTGTTGCGGGTGCAACTATTTCAATTCGTTCCACAACCGTTGAGGATTCTTGGTGGACAGGAACAGATGTTGGATATACTTGGACAACAACTACAGACTCTAATGGTAATTATTCATTTTCTGGATTACCTACTAACGAGATATTTGCAGTTAGGATAACATCAGACAGTCACTATACCTACACTGCGGATGATGCAATAACATCATCTGTAGGCAGTTTTACTATAACAAAAGTAGATTCATCCAATAACCAGAATGTTAGGGTAAAAGACACATCAGGAAATACAATTAGTGATGCCACAGTTTTCATGTACGATACAGCAACATCAACTTGGACTGATTCAACTAAGTTGGGAGGGGCAACCTATGTTCTAAGCCCAGCCAGTGGTTCTGAGATTTATGTATATGCATATCATGCCGGTGCCTCCCCTTCAGTAATGAAGATAGATTCAGTCTCAGGTACTGGTTCATTCGACATGATCGTCGGTGAGAACGATGCAGCTGACGATAATGTGGTTTACATATCGGTACCACCTTCAGATGGAGGTCAGTCAGCTATACCAAAGATTGATGGTAAGATAATCAAGGAGAATACCAATCCTTCAGCCTCAATTACAGTAACAAGTGATACTACTGATATGGATGGAATCCATGTTGTAGCGGATGGGGAACAGGTTAATTTCAGTGGACTTTCTTCTTCATCGCCTATTGGGGTTTCACAGTACTCTTGGAGTTTTGGAACAAGCACGGCCGAGACATCAGGCACATTTTCGTCTGGTTTAGCTTTGGTTACACTTACGGTGACCGATACTTTTGGTGATATTTCTGAAGCAAATGTGACTATTATGGCTGATGGTAACAATCCTGTTCCAGCAGTCAATGTAATAGTCAAGACGGGCGTCTCCGATGAGGGTGAGGCCTATAATACTTCGACATCAAATGTGGATGAAGATTACAATGTGGTTGTGTTCAATGCCTCGGAATCAGACGACGTTGATTCGATGATTTCAGCTTACGCTTGGGACTTTGGTGATGGCAACACAGATACTGGCGATGTAGTAAGTCATATTTTTGCAGATCCTGGTGATTTCGGTGTTCAGCTTACAGTTACCGATGCAGCCGGTAATTTAGCTTCAAGCACTACAATCATAACCGTGAACGACATAGAACCACCCAGAGCTGCATTCAATTGGTCTTACACTAATGATACTGGTGGTAATGTTGCTGGAGCGGCAGTGGAAGGTCTTCCAACACATTTCAATGCTGGCGGAACCAATGATAATTCTGATGGCAATTTGACCTATATCTGGGACTTTGGAGACGGAACTAACGGAACTGGGGTTACGGTAGATCATACTTTCAATGAAACGTCTGACGAAGCTTTCAATGTCATTCTTGAGGTTACTGATGCTTCCGGCAATAAAGACCAGATTAGCTATGGAATTAGTCCTGCCACGATGGATAGGCCCGATATTTTTGCGTCTGAGATAATTTTCGATAATGAGAATCCTTCTGAGGGAGATGTAGTTAAAATTTCTACGACAATCAAATTATTGAAGATGAATGTAACAGTGCCTTTTGCAGTTACTTTCTATCTTGATTCAATCAGTAACACTACGGCTATTGATACTGTAGAGGTTGATAATGGTTCAGTGGCATGGGGAATTGAGAATGCATATAGTGTCAATACCACATGGACTGCTACACCGGGAGCTCATACAATTTATGTACGAGTAGATTCGACCGATGTTGTTGATGAGGGTGAAGAAAAGAATGATGTGAGCCGTGTTATCACCGTCAGCTCAACCGATGACTCAAGAGATTGGACTTCTATTGGTTTGATAGTAGTTGTAGTCCTCTTGGCCTTTGGTGCAGTTGGATATATCTATAGAGATACTCTCTTCAAGTAGATTTATCTCAGTGCCCACGCGAGGCCATTCTGGTCTCTAGTTGGGCTTCTTCAAGACCGGACATAGCGTCTCCTAGGTTCTTTGATATATTTCCAATCAGTTCAGCGTCATCAAAGTGGGCAGTCGCTTCTACAATGGCCTTGGCCATGGTATTAGGATCATCAGATTTGAATATGCCAGACCCCACAAATATACCATCCATGCCGAATTGCATCATCAGTGCTGCATCTGCCGGAGTTGCGATTCCGCCAGCAGTGAATGTTACTACAGGTAAACGACCCAGTCGCTTGACGTCTTCTAGAATCTCAAAGACCCCTGCCTCTATTTCTTTTCTCTCTTTTCCAAAAGCATTGAAACCTGCAGACTCGCCGAGGTTATCTTTGACCTCTCTGTCTAAATCAAAGAATTTCTCTACTACTCGTGTTGCTATAGGTTTTAGATTACCCGAGGATTGTACAGCCGCGATTTCGGCCTGTAATAATCTTGCATGTCTCATTGCAGCCACCACATTTCCTGTCCCGGCCTCACCCTTGGTCCTGATCATGGCGGCACCTTCCCAGATACGCCGTATGGCTTCACCTAATGATGTGGCTCCGCAAACAAATGGTACTGTGAACCCGTCCTTTACGACATGATAGTAAGGGTCCGCCGGAGTTAGAACCTCTGATTCATCAATCATATCTACGCCTAGCGCTTCCAGAACCCTCGCTTCTGCAGAGTGCCCAATTCTACACTTTGCCATTACAGGAATAGTCGTAAAGTCTATTATTTCCTTAATCATTGATGGGTCTGACATTCTGGCTACTCCTCCGTCAGCCCTAATATCTGCAGGCACTCTTTCCAGGGCCATTACAGATACGGCCCCTGCATTCTCAGCGATTGCAGCCTGTTCAGCATTTACAACATCCATAATCACACCTCCTTTTTGCATTCTGGCAAAACCACGCTTAACCAGTTCTTTGCCATGTCTTAGAGATTCGAGATCTAAATTCAGTGACATTATCCGCTCCTGTGGTGGACCGGGCGGGATTTGAACCCGCGGCCTCCGCCTTGCGAAGGCGGCAATCTTCCAAGCTGATCTACCGGCCCTTCAGCTGAGCCTAGACTGTCCAGAAAATCAACTTTACTAGGCAGCACTACTAGATTCCAAGTGCATAGCTGCAGCTTCACTTAGATCCTCATATAAGTCTTGGTTATCAACACCAGAGTAGGAGATATTTCCTCCTCTCCCCCGGTTAATTTTCATTATTTCGAATTCAGAGGCATTGTCTCCATCAGTATAGGACATGATTGCATATTCAGCCCCTTCAACTTCTAAAGCTCCATGTATTCTCATCTTAATTTCATTTCCAGTTTCATCTTCAAATACCTCAAATTCATTAGTTTCAGGTTCTTTCCCTTTGCTCCTCAACCCAAACGTAGGCATTCCCCAACCCTTGGACTTAGTTTCTTCAGAAGTGATTTCTCTCCCCATAGCTTTGGACCAAGAATTGATAACATCTTCTTGATTCATTCCAGCAGCTAATTCTATTTTCTTCCAATTATTTAGAATCCAAGGCGGATTTTCAAACTTTGTAGATAGTGCCTGAACAAACATTCGCAGATCATTGGGGTTCTGACACCCCAACTTCAGTTCCAAATATGAATTACGGGGCGTCCCAAAGAAGCCCTTGTATTTTTGTGAAGTGAGTCGTGCTTTGAAACCAGCGAAACGAAAGGATAGACTCCAGTTCATTTCATCAAAGCCGCTTGAGCGAAGTCTAATCTTTGCGTTATCATCAACACTCTGGCAAGCTTCCCAGAATTTTTCTCCAAAGTCCGTAAACCAGATTAAGCCAAAAGTACCTCTGTTTTTTGTCTCTATCCTCCCCGAACTGAGTGCACGTCGCTTTACCAACGGGTGCTTGCTACGGGGCTGAGCCAGAAGTGTTACAGAATGCACTAATTTGACACCAAAAGGGATGCATAAAACGTCACCGCTAACTTTAATAATACCACACTGACACGGAAATCGGCCTCTGGGCCACTGACGGTAATCAATTCACAATTAGATCCTTGTCTTCTTACGAGAGGTTCAAGGAGTATGGAATTAGTCCGCCCTTGGTTAGAGGCAGTATGCAAAAGGTGGTACAATGAATATAGATCCAACAAGCAGTAAATATTTGATTCGCGCTTCGATACGTGCGAATGGCGTAGTTAACAAGTCCGATGTAGTAGGGGCCGTTTTTGGTCAAACAGAAGGGCTATTAGGTGATGAATTAGATCTTCGTGATCTTCAGAAAAGCGGACGAATGGGTCGCGTAGAGGTTGAAATAAAAAGTGACAAAGGAAAGTCTGTTGGAGAGATAGTAATCTCTTCAAGTATGGACCAGGTTGAAACTTCGGTCTTCGCAGCTGCACTAGAAACAGTTGAACGCGTTGGCCCCTGCAAGGCCACAGTGAAGATTACGACATTGGAAGACAGTCGTAGTTCAAAACGTGAAATAATCATAGATCGTGCACGAACACTTTTAATTAATTTAATTAAAGATTCAAGAGGTGCCGGTTCTACGATCACGGATACGGTTAGACAGGTACTTCAAACCGAGGAGATAGTTCGGTTCAAAGGTAAATTGCCTGCAGGACCGAATGTAAATACCAGTGATGCCGTGATTGTTGTTGAAGGCCGTGGTGATGTTCTCAATCTATTGAGGCACGGAATAAAGAATGCCGTAGCAGTAGAGGGCACCAACATACCCAAGGAAGTTGTAGCTCTCAGTAAAGAAAGGACAGTAACAGCCTTTGTTGATGGTGACCGTGGCGGTGAAATGATAATTCAAGAGCTTCTTCAGGTAGCGGAGATTGATTTTATTTGCCGCGCTCCAGATAATACAGAAGTCGAACATCTGACCCATAAGCAGATTATGAAATCTTTGAGAGACAAGTCCTCGGCCGAGCTATTTATGGAACAGAACAAATGGTCTAGACCGGGTTCTTCAGGAACAAAAGCTAAATCATCGGATAAGAAAACCCGTCGAGGGACCAAGAGTAAATCTTCTAAAGAAGAGAAAGCAACGCCCAAAGAAAAGGAAGTGACTAAGGAAGTGACTAAGGAAGTTCCAGCCGAAGCGGCTGTGGCCAGTCCTGTGTTTGTGAAACAGCTGGATCAGCTCCAGGGTACAAAAAATGCAAGGTTATTGATGGGCGACGAAGTCGCGGACGAAGTTTCAATTAGTGGTCTTCAAGAGGTTCTGGAAACTCGCAAAGATAATGGCGTTAACACATTGGTTATGGATGGGATTATAACTCAACGTTTGATTGAACTGGTTCCCAAAGCAGGAATAAAGATAATCGTGGCTGAAAAGAAAGGCCCTTTACCTCGAGACCCTGTCGGAATAACCATGTTTACTCGTGAAGACTTAACCTAAGTAACACTCTGTGGCAAAATGGTTATATCCCGCTCCAGTAGTGAGCTTCTGTTATGGCAGATGAAGCTAGTATTGATGAAGAGGGTTTACGACGTTCCGCACGAAGCCAGATAATTGTTGACACTATCGAACGCAGCTTAGAAAAGATGATGTTCGTAGAATCCAATTTAGGCAAAGAAATGGAACCTCAGGATCTTTTCCAAGTGAGGAGAGAAGCGGTAGCAGCAGTTGCTGAGTTGAAGTATGCCGTTTCTGTATTAACCGGGAAGTTAGAGATTTAATGGCTTCACGGCTAGTGCTCGCACTGGATGAGACAGATTCGGTTAGGGCCTGTAGAATCGCTGAGGAGGTCGCACCTTTTGTGGCTGCGATTAAGATTAATTATCCGTTAGTGCTGTCTTCAGGCTTAGAAATTGTTACAGAGATTTCAAAATTTGCTAAGGTAATTTGTGATTTCAAAGTTGCAGATATTCCGAATACAAATCGTCTTATCACTGAATCAGTTTTCGAAGCCGGAGCACAGGGAATAATTGCCCATGCTTTTCCAGGTTCAGAATCCCTTAAAGCCATAAGAGAGGTAGACAGTTCCAAGGATCTGTTTGTAGTGATTACGATGTCACACCCACGAGGTGGGGACTTCTTCGATATTGAGGCCTTCTGTTCTCTAGCTCTCGAAGTTGGTGCTACTGGTGTTATCGCTCCTGCTACCAGACCAGAAGATATCTCACGAATCAGGGATTTAATAGGTAATCTGAAAATAATGTCACCTGGCGTAGGTGCCCAAGGCGGAAATTCCAAAGGGGCATTGAAAGCTGGAGCAGATTTTATCATAGTTGGGCGAGGAATCTATCTTTCAGATAATCCTGCGGAAGCAGCTGAGCAATACAGTCGTGATTTAGAGATAGATGATTAAGCTAAATGCTTTTTTCAAATCTTTTGGCCCTAAGAAGGTTCTACGCAGCTTAGACCTTGAAGTGGAAGACGGTGAAATAGTAACTTTAGTTGGCAATAATGGAAGTGGAAAAACCACCCTGTTACGTTCTATCAATACATTGGATAGGCCTGATGATTACGATGTAGCAGAAATAGACGGTTATGACCTAAGGAGCTTTCCGGAAGAAATACGTTCCCGTATAGGATATCTCCCCCATAATCCAGCATTTTATCCAGAATTGACCGGTTTTGAGAATCTGCGTTTCTGGCTAGAATTGAATTCAATAAGGGACGCTGAATCAAAAGCTAGAGGATTTTTGGCTAAAGTGGGTCTGATATCCTTTGGCGATGACCTATCTGGAAATTATTCTAGAGGGATGGTCCAGAGGTTAGGTTTTGCTATGGCAATTTCCCATACACCGACCACATTGCTACTGGATGAACCCTTTACAGGTTTAGATTCAGATGGTATTGCAATAATTGAGAATTTATTAACCAAGCTCAGGGATGAAAATTGTAGTATTATCCTAGTTTCGCATGAGAGTCCGTCTTATTCCAATCGGACAGTGGAACTGGATAGGGGTGGAATTTCATGAACCCAGTTCAGGTTCTCATCAGAAAGGAGTTGAAGGTAGAGTTCCGTTCCCTTCAGGGGCTGGTGGCGTCCGCTATGTTGTCATTCATGATTCTGATGTCGCTCAGATTTTCAGTGGTAGACAGCATAATCCTCCAGAATTCTGGCATATTATGGGCTTCCATTTTATTGACTGGATTGGGTCTTGTCACTCACATTTCAACACGGGAGTCTGAAAGAGGAACTGTTGATTTACTGAAATTGGCCCCAATCACCCGATACCAGTTATTTCTGGGACGAATGGTTGGTTCATTGGTTCTGCTCTGGATTCTTAGCACAATTACTCTTGTCATTTATGTCATTCTGTTTGGCAATCCTTTTGCAGAAAATCTACTTCTAGCTTATTTGATTGTTCTGATTGGTTGTACCGGTCTGTCGGCAGTAGGGACACTGGCGGCCAGCTCCGCTACTCCTTTACATGGAGGGTGGATGATTACTTCCCTTTTTGCGATTCCGATTCTGCTTTTTACAGTGATTGAAGCTGCAATAAGATCTACAGATTCATTGATTACAGGTTCCTCCGACTTTGAGTTAGCATTCATGCTTCTAGTCATGTACAATGTTGCGTTTGTAACAGGAGGAGCATGGTTGAGTGAGATTTCAGATTAGTTTCTTTTCAGGCTTAGTGATGCAGAATTAATGCAGTAACGAATTCCAGTCGGTTGAGGGCCATCATCGAATAAATGTCCTAAGTGAGATTTACAGTTTGAACATATTACTTCGACACGCCTCATTCCGTATGAATTATCCTCATTTTCACCGATTATTTTTTCGGTTGCAGGTTTGAAAAAACTGGGCCATCCTGTTCCTGAATCAAATTTGTGCTCTGAATCAAACAGTATCTTATCACAGCAAACACAATGATATTTTCCATTGTCCTTGCAGTCCCAATATTTGTTATCAAATGGAGGTTCTGTAGCACTACATCTACAAACTTGGTATTGTTCTGGAGTTAGTTTATCCTTCCATTCGTCTTCACTCATTTGTCATTCTTACAGGATACCTGCAGATTTCCCGCCTTTTTCAAATGCATTCAGTGCAATATCCAGATCTTCTTTCTCTAGTCCAGCACTCATCATGACTCTAATTCGAGATTTATCCTGTGCAACCATAGGGAATACTATTGGCAATGCGAATATGTCCTGATTCAGAAGTTCCGCACTCAATGCCTTGGCACTATGTGATTCTCCACACATTACAGGTATTATTGGCGTTTCAGAAACGCCAGTATCAAACCCAAGTGATTGAATCTCTTTTCTGAAGTATTCGGTGTTGCTCCATAGTTTTTCCACGTGCTGAGGTTCAGTTTCAAGAACTTCTATAGATGCATTACAAGCTGCAATTGTGGCAGGCGGTGCAGAACCGGACAATAGCATTGTTCTTGATTTGTTGAATGCGTAATCTACCATATGCTTCTCACCTGCAATCAGTCCACCAACAACGCCAAAGGCTTTGGAAAAAGATCCAGATTCCATATCAACTTCATCTTCTACTCCAAAATGTGTTCCAATTCCTCTACCTCCAGCTAGAACACCTTCACCGTGACAGTCATCTATGTATGTCATCGCACCATATTCCCTAGCTAGTCTGGTTATTTCATCCAAAGGTGCAATGTCCCCATCCATTGAGAATACACCGTCACTAATAACAAGAGTTTTATCACATTTCTTTGTCATAGTCTTCAGTTGATCCTCTAGACCACCCATATCATTGTGAGGATAGATTGTTCGATTTTCCTTTTTGACTCCTGATAATCGCACACCATCTATGATTGAACCATGATTCAATTGATCAGAGATTATCGCATCGTTTTTTCCAGCTAATTGAGGTATTAGACCTGAATTAACTGCAAATCCAGTTTGATAGTATAACGCAGCTTCTCGTTTTTTGAAACGAGCTATGGTTTCTTCCAATTGGTTATGAATATCCATATTCCCCGCGATTGGTCTGACACTACCACTTCCAGCACCATGAGTCTTTACAGCATCAATAGCCGCTTGTCTTACCTTTGGATGTGTGCTAAGATCCAGATAATTATTAGCACACAGCATTATCTTTTCACTTCCATCAATTATACATCTAGCTGACGATGCGCCTGTAAGAACAGGAGGTTTCCAATCAAAACCTTTTGAGACTAGGTCATTGTATTCATCCTTCATCCATTCCGTTGGTGTCGTCATATTATCCTAGTTTCCTCTTCAGATTTTCTAGCATGTCATCACTCATTTTCTCAAGATCATAACTTGGCTTCCAACCCCATTCCTCACTTGCCGCGGAATCGTCAATCGAATCAGGCCATGAGTCAGCTATATTTTGCCTAGAATCGGGCTTAAAAGTACACTCAAATCCGGGCATTCTAGCACTTATACAATCTGCAAGTTCCTGCGCGGAAAAGCTCATTCCTGCAAAATTAAAGTCAGAATGGTGTTTTAGGCTCTCTAAAGGAGCATCCATCAGGTCCAATGTTCCCTTTATTGCATCAGGCATATACATCATAGGCAGTTTAGTGTCAGCCCTAACAAAGCATTCGTACCTGTTATTCAGCACTGCTTCATAGTATATTTCGACTGCATAGTCTGTGGTCCCACCAGTAGGTCTTGTCTTCCAACTTATGAGGCCAGGATATCTGATGCCTCTTACATCGACCCCGTATTTGTGGAAATAGTAATCACAAAGTAATTCTCCAGCAACTTTTGTGACTCCATACATAGTAGTTGGTTTCAGAACAGTTTCCTGTGGAGTGTTCTCTAAAGGAGTTCCAGGTCCAAAGACGGCAATCGAACTTGGACAGAAAAGACGTTGACCATGGTCTTTTGCGACTTCTAATATATTGTATAATCCATTCAAGTTGACATCATAGCATAACTGAGGGTTTGATTCTCCTGTGGCTGAAAGAATTGCAGCCAAGTGATAAACTGTGTCTATCTGGTAGCCATCTACAATCTTTCGGTACCCTTCTATATCTGTGACGTCACCCATTACACAGGGTCCACCTTCAGCTATATCCTTGGGCATGGGTGTTTTACGTCCCATGGCAACAACATTCTGATTACCAAATTTTTCTCTGAGAGTGGTTGTCAGGTCAGTTCCAATTTGTCCTGCCGCACCTGTAACCAGAATCATCATTACACAACAGATGTATTGCTTTATATTGATTCCCAAAGAGTCATTAAATGCGGGTTTCGTGGGATATTATGCGTGATGGCCTTCCAATCATAATTGTTAATCTGAAAACGTACGAGCAAGGTTACGGTGCAGACGGATTTGACCTCTGTAAGATAATGGAAGAGATCTCTATAGAACATAATGTAAACTTAGCCGCAGCAGTTTCGGCTATTGATTTAGTTGACTATAGTGATAATTTGAAAATCCCTATTTTTGCCCAACATATTGATGGGATAAATTATGGTTCACATACGGGTTCAATATTGCCTGAGGCAGTCCGTTATTCAGGAGCAATCGGTACTTTGGTAAATCATGCAGAATGTCAAATGAATTGGGAAGATATTGAGGCTACAATAAATCGGTGTAGAGAACTTGGTCTTTTGACGGTACTTTGTACTGCAGACGTTGAAGCCACAAAACGTGGTGCCGCCCTTAATCCCGATATGCTTGCAGTTGAACCACCTGAATTGATAGGTGGAGAGATCTCAGTTTCTTCAGCAAAACCTGAAGTTATCAGGGATTCAGTATCGGCAGTGAATCAGATAAATCCAGAAATTCCGGTTCTTTGTGGAGCTGGAGTTAAGGACCAAGCCGACGTATCCAAAGCCCTGTCCCTTGGTTCACAAGGAATTCTACTTGCATCTGGAGTTGTAAAGTCTTCAGAACCACGTAAAGTATTGATAGATTTAATACAAGGATTATAATCAATTTTATATAGGGGCTGGAGTAGACAACCTCAGGTTGGCTACTGCTTGTGAAAAAACCACATCGCAGGCTCACCTATCCCGAAAGCGGAGTAAAAAAATGACGATTGGAATCGAACCTTTAGGAGAGATGGTTCTCATAGAACTAGAGCGGGCAGCCGAAAAGACGGCCAGTGGATTTATGCTACCAGAAGCAGCCAGAGAGAAAATGAATGTTGGAACAGTTGTTGCAGCAGGTCCAGAGTCTGAGAATGTTAAGGCTGGAGACAAGGTAGTCTACAAGAAATATGCAGGAACAGAATTGACCTGGGGAGATACAGATTACCTATTGGTAAAATCAGAGGATCTTCAGGCAAAAGTTAAGTGAGGTAAAAAATGGCAAAACAGATGATTTATGGTGAAGAAGCAAGAAAGAAGCTGTTAGATGGAATAACGGCAGCAACAGACGCAATTAAGGTAACCTTAGGGCCTAAAGCTAGAACGGTAGTATTGGACAAATCTTTTGGAAGTCCAACAATTATCAACGATGGTGTTACTATTGCTAAAGACATAGAATTACCGGATCCTTATGAGAATATGGGTGCTCAATTAGTGAAAGAAGTAGCTAGCAAGGCTCAGGATACTGCAGGTGATGGGACTTCTACTGCTGCAATCTTAGCTCAATCTCTTTCAGCATATGGTCTAAGAAATGTCTCTGCAGGAATGTCTCCAGTTAATCTTAAGAGTGGTTTTGATAAGGCAATCGAAAGGGTAGTTTCCGAATTAAAGTCAGCATCTAAGCCTGTTGTTTCGGGGGAAGTTATTGAACAAGTTGCTTCTATATCGGCTAACAATGATTCTGAAATTGGAAGTTTAATTGCAAATGCGGTTGAAAAAGTAGGTCAGGATGGAATTATAACAGTTGAAGAGGCAAAGTCGATGGAGACAAGTCTCAAAGTTGTTGAAGGTATGGAATTCGATAAGGGCTATGTTTCACCCTATATGATTACAGATCGTGAAAAGAGAGAAGCAGTATTAGAAAACCCTAAGATTTTATTCACAGATCATTCTATTTCATCTGCACAAGATTTGATTCCAGCATTAGAGGTGGCAGTAAAGCAAAGTAAATCGCCACTTTTGATTGTTTCAAAAGATTTAGAAGGAGAAGCATTAGCTACTTTAGTCCTTAACGTCGCTTCAAAGGTCGTTAAAGCATGCGCAGTTAAAGCTCCAGGTTTTGGAGATGAGCAAGGAGAACAATTAGAGGATTTAGCTATTTTGACAGGAGGAACTGTTATGGTTAAAGACCAAGGTTCTGACTTAAAAGAGATTACAGAGATGCATCTCGGAACAGCTGACAAAGTAATTATCGGTAAAAATAAAACAACGATAATTTCTGGTGGCGGAGATAAGAAGGGTATAGATCAAAGAGTTTCTATTCTCAGAAGTCAAGCAAAAGTTTCGACTAGTAAATGGGATAAAGAAAAGTTAGACAAGCGTGTTGGACGTTTGAGTGGCGGTGTTGCAATTCTTGAGATTGGTGCAGCTACTGAAACTGAAATGAAAGAAAAGAAAGCACGTGTTGACGATGCACTCAGTGCTACTCGAGCGGCAATGGCCGAAGGAGTTGTAGCTGGCGGCGGAGTCGCATTATTAAGAGCTTCAGACTCTTTAGATAAACTTGCAGGTAAGTTGCCGGATGAAGAATCAGTCGGTGTCAGAATAGTAAGAGATGCTCTTGCAATTCCATCCCGGCAGATAGCCGAAAACGCAGGTGAGGATGGTTCTGTAGTTGTTTCAAAAATTAAAGAAGGAAAAGGAAATTTTGGATTTAATGCACGAACAAATACTTATGAAGATTTGATGAAGGCTGGAGTAGTAGATCCCGTTAAAGTAACTAGAAATGCAATTCAAGCAGCAGGTTCTATAGCTGGTTTAGTCTTAACCACGGAAACCTTAGTCACAGACATTCCCGAAGAGAATGGTGGTGGAATGCCTGCCATGCCAGATATGGGTGGAATGGGTGGAATGGGTGGAATGGGCGGCATGATGTAAGGATTTTATCCTCTAATATCAATCAGTCTCTTCAAAACAGCATCTGCGTGATCTTTAGCCTTTACTTTAGTCCAAGCCTCAGCTATGTTCCCATCAGGACCAATCAAATAGGTTGTTCTTACAACGCCCATGTATGTTTTACCATACATTGACTTTTCTTGCCAAACACCGTAATCGGATAGCATGCTCTTTTCACAGTCAGCCAGAAGATTAATCTTCAATCCATGTTTATCAATAAATTTACAATGCTTAGCCTCATTATCAGGACTTACACCTATGACGGTAGCCCCATTCTCCTCAAAATACTTCTTTGAATCTGTGAATTCTTTAGCTTCAATTGTGCAACCTGAGGTATCATCCCGGGGATAAAAATAAACTATCAACCATTTACCTGCAAAATCATCTAATCTTACACTATTTCCATCTTGATTAGGCAGGTTAAAGTTTGGTGCTTTGTTTCCTATTTCCAACGTCTGATTCATAAGGGGATATTTCCGTGCTTGCGTTTTGGTCTTTCTTCTCTTTTGCTACCGTATCTTTCTAAGGCTATTAGCAATTCTTTACGCGTATCTCTAGGAAAAATCACTCTGTCAATGTAACCCATTTCAGCAGCTATATATGGAGATGCAAATTTTTCTTTGTATTCTTCTGTCAATTCTTGATGCATTTTCTCAGGATCTTCAGCCTCCTTTATTTCTTTTCTGAAAATAATATTGACGGCACCTTCAGAACCCATTACAGCAATCTCAGCTGTCGGCCAAGCCACATTTAGGTCAGCACGTATGTGTTTTGATGACATAACATCATATGCTCCACCGTAAGCTTTTCTAGTAATCACCGTCAGTTTCGGAACGGATGCCTCAGAAAAGGCATACAGTAATTTGGCTCCATGCCGAATTATACCACCATGTTCTTGTTCAGTCCCAGGTAAAAAACCAGGAACATCAACAAAGGTTATCAGAGGAATGTTGAAAGCGTCACAGAAACGCACGAATCTTGCCGCCTTCGTTGATGCATCAATATCCAGACAACCTGCTAAAAAGGACGGTTGATTTGCTACAATACCAACAGGCTGCCCTCTTAATCTTGCGAAGCCCGTGATAATATTTTTTGCCCAATAAGGTTGTAATTCGAACAAATTTTCGTCAAAAATTAGATTGATAACGTCACGAATATCGTATGGTTCATTAGAATTATTGGGAATAATAGAGTCCAATTCTTTTATACTTTCTATTTCATCTGGATTATATTCGATTATGGGAGCCACTTCAGCATTGTTCTGAGGGATGTATCCCATTAATTCTCTTAGCGAATCAAATACATCTTCTTCCGATTCACAGGCTAGATGAGCAACTCCCGATACCGAATTATGGGTCATTGCCCCCCCTAAATCTTCAAACGTTACATCTTCATGCGTTACAGTTTTAATCACGTCAGGTCCCGTAATGAACATATGGCTGGTGTTTTTCACCATCAGTGTAAAATCAGTCATTGCCGGGCTGTAAACTGCGCCACCAGCGCAGGGCCCCAAGATTAAGGAAAATTGGGGAATTACTCCTGATGAAGTTACATTTCGGTAGAATATCTCAGCATATCCTCCTAAGCTAACAACACCTTCCTGAATTCTGGCACCTCCAGAATCATTGAGTCCAATGACAGGACATCCTGTTTTCGTGGCCATATCCATCACCTTACAGATCTTTTGGGCATGCGCTTCACCCAAGGCACCTCCAAAGACAGTAAAATCTTGTGCAAAGATGTATACTATTCTACCATTTATCGTTCCATGGCCTGTGATCACACCGTCTCCCGCCGGTTTTTTATCTTCAAGACCAAAATTGTTACTTCGATGTTTAACCAGCGCATCCAATTCAACAAAAGAGTCAGAGTCCAATAAAGTGGCAATACGTTCTCGTGCCGTCATCTTTCCGGCCTTCTGTTGTTTTTCAATTCTTTCGGGGTCACCCTCTACAGCTTCTTTGAGTTTCCTTTCAAGACCCTCTATTTTCTCTGGTGTCCCCATCATATGCCCATTGCGGGAGTTCTATAACTTTGTGGGCAGTCCGAAGCACTTAACATCCGGCTTCAATGACCTAATGTGAGTCAAGGCGTTCGTGGCACCCGTGATTTTTATCCGGAAGATATGAGATTACGGAATTGGTTGTTTGACAATTTCACAAATGCGTCTCTTTTACACGGTTTTGAGGAGTATGACGCGCCCGTTTTGGAATATGAAGAATTATACACAAGAAAACAAGGTGAAGAGATAACTCAACAATTGTACAGTTTTCAAGATAAAGGCAACCGTAAGGTTGCATTACGTCCTGAGATGACTCCATCCTTAGCCCGTATGGTAATGGCTCGCGCAGGTGGATTACCAATGCCGATTAAGTGGTTCTCAATTCCCCAATGTTGGCGTTATGAAAGAACACAACGCGGTCGGGGAAGAGAACATTATCAATGGAATGTTGATATTTGGGGAACAACTGAGATTTCTGCAGATGCAGAACTAATATCTGTGTTGGTAACTTTCTTTGAAGGTATTGGATTAACTGCTAAAGATATTGTTATTCGTGTTAGTAGTCGAAAAGTCCTTGAAGAAGTCCTAGGCTCTTTGGGTTTGGAGGGGGATATCTTTGCTCAGACATGCATTATTGTTGATAAAATGGATAAACTTTCCTCAGATGTAATTGAAGATCAATTGTCTGATTTAGGGCACGATTCAAAAGTGGTTACGACAATTCAAGCAGTATTGGGAATCAAGGATATGAATAGTTTACAAAAAGCCCTAAAAGATGAAAGTGTGGCGGTATCTGAACTTAATCTTCTATTTGACGCGATTGATTCATACGGCATATCTGAATGGGTTGAATTCGATGCTTCTATTGTTAGAGGTCTTGCATACTACACTGGTGCAGTTTTCGAGGCCCATGACAGAACGGGTGAGTTCCGTGCAATTTGTGGTGGGGGCAGATATGACAAACTTCTCTCTACATTAGGAGGGAAAGATTTACCTGCAACCGGGTTTGGTTTTGGAGACATGGTTATCATGGAATTACTCGCAGAGAAAGGCCTAATTCCTGAATTAGTAAGCGATATTGATGACATAGTAATTCCACTAAATTCTGACTTACGAAATGCAGCAGTTATGGTAGCAGCATCCTTGCGTAATTCAGGTAGAACTGTTGATTTAGTTTTAGAAGACAAAAAGATGAAGTGGGCGTTCAAGCATGCTGAACGCATTGGGGCAGCACGTTTGGTTTTACTTGCTCCTGATGAATGGTCCCGTAAGATGGTTAAGATTAAGGATTTGGATACAGGAGAGGAATCTGAGATTTCCTTAAAGGATATCTAAACTTCACATTCACTTAGGGGTTTGTCTTCTCTTGTTCTTATAATTATTGGAAATTCAAAACACAATTGACCTTTGTCATTTCTATTTTGACGGCTTTGATACTCTATTTCTACAGCAAACCAGTCTTTTTCTTTCAATTCACTTTCCTCTAATTTGTAACCCTTTTCAATCAATTCTGCAGTTAATTTATCCATATTGTCTTCACCTAAACGACCGCCGCCTGCCCAGCCACAATCCACTAGTACTGGGTCATCAAAAAATGGGCTATTTTCATATTGATACAATCTAAATCTTGCAAATCTAACCTCATGTTTTCCAGATCCCGGGCATACTCTTGCAACAATACAGTCTGTTGTTTCAATAAATTTGAATTTGTATGCACCTTTACGTTTAGGTTTTCCATTCATAGTAAAAGTTATACTATCATCAGCCTGTCTCAGAATGAAACCTTCCCAGCCCTCTTTTCTTGCTTTTAAGGCTATTTCCTCCGTAAAAGTTTTAATTTCCCTATCTCCAAAGAATTTTGTTATTTCCAGCCTCTCAAGAAAAGTCCGGTCTGTAACATCTTCACCATACCAGAATATTACGTCAAAAACGTTGTATTTGAAATGGTATCCTTCTGATATTAGATATTCGTATTTTAATTTAGCTTTAGCTTCAGTCGTAGTCTCCGTCGTAACGGCCTTGAGAACTTTTGGATCTTCTTGACCTTCTTTATCAAAGGCTACTAATTCTCCAATTACTAGTGATTCTTCCGGCAGTCGACTTAGCGTATTTCTGATTTCTCTAACAACACTTAAAATCTCAGTTATGGTTTTTATTCTTCTTGTATAACCAATTAGTTCCTTACCCGTATTATGCAATAAAATACAAGAACCATTGAATTTTCTTTCAGATAACCAGGTTTCGTCATAAGCATCATCTTTTTCCTTGAGTTTGCTAACAGGTTTACAAGGTGCAAAAGATTGCGTCAAAGTTGAACTGACAACTATTTTTTCACCAAGAATAGCATCTTCACGGGTTTCAACATAACCCTCTTCTTTCTTCTTTTTAACTTTCCTTTCAAATTCTAGAAGTGCTTGTTCTTCATCCGTGGTTTCATTAGTTCTGCCTCTGTTTTTACCATAAACTGTTTCTTTTGTACTCTGTTTTTTACCATCTTCATCATCTTTTGATGTCCACCATTCAGTAAGAATTTCATTCTCTTTTACCTCTATTATCATATGCTTTAATCTTCCCGTAAGGTGTAATTGGTACAAGGTAGTCTTCATGCTAAATACGCTATAACTTAACCAGTATAAAAAGTGGGGCGAGGCCCGGGAATCGAACCCGGGACGAGGGAACCACAATCCCCCAGTTTAACCAAACTAGCCTAGCCTCGCCAAGTCATTGTCGATTGACAGGGTATTAGATAAAATTACTTGAATATCACAATATTTCTTTTGGCCTATACTCACCCCAAACTTTTCGGAGTGAATTACAAATTTCTCCAATCGTTACTTTTTCACTTACGGCCTTGATAAGATGAGGCATTAAATTTTCTTTAGTCATTGCTTTTTGTTCAATAATATCAATATAATCAGATACATTTCCTCTTGTTTCTCTTAAAACAGACAATTTATTGATTTGTTCTTGTATTGCCTCTTCATTTATTTTTGTAATATCTTCACTTTCCCCTTCTTTATCTTCTAAATAATCGTTAACACCGACTATAATTCTCTCCTTTCCTTCAACTTCTTTTTGGAATTTGTAAGCTGAGTCCATAATCTGGGATTGAACCCACCCCTCCTCAATACAGTTTAAGATTCCTCCTTTTGTGTCTATTTCTTCGATTAAGGAGTCTGTCTTGTCACATAGTTCTTGAGTCATTTTTTCTATAGTATAAGAACCTGCTAATGGGTCGACTGTATTTGGAATTCCAGATTCTTCAGCGATTATTTGTTGTGTTCTCAAAGCTACTTTTGCAGCTTTTTCTGACGGAAGTCCCAAAGCCTCATCCATAGCATTTGTATGCAGGCTCTGAGTTCCTCCGAGAACTGCAGAAAGGGCCTGTATTGCAGTTCTTACAACATTGTTGTGCGGTTGTTGCGCAGTTAATGTCGAACCTCCTGTTTGAGTATGGAACTTCATAGTCATTGATTTTTCATTTTTAGATCCAAATCTTTCAGATATGATATTAGCCCACATTTTTTTTGCCGCTCTGAATTTTGCAATTTCGTAAAGGAAATCATTGTGTCCATTAAAGAAAAATGTCATTCTTGGAGCAAAATCATCAATTTCTAATCCTTTTTCTATTGCGGCTTGAACATAAGCTATTCCGTTTGCTATAGTAAAAGCTAGTTCTTGTTCTGCAGTACATCCAGCTTCTCTTATGTGATATCCAGAAACTGAAATAGTATTCCAATTCGGAACTTTGTTAGCACAATATTCGAATACATCCGTTGTTAATCTCATTGAATCTTTTGGAGGGAAAATATAAGTCCCTCTTGCAATATATTCTTTCAAAATATCGTTTTGGATAGTTCCTCTTAATTTTCTTTGAGGAACTCCTTGATTTTTGCCTGTAGAGATGTACATTGCTAATAGAATAGATGCTGGAGCATTGATCGTCATACTAGTTGATACTTTATCCAGAGGAACTTGATCGAATAGAGCATCCATATCTTCTACAGAATCGATAGCAACTCCTACCTTTCCAACTTCTCCAGTTGCCATGGCGTCATCACTATCATAACCAATTTGAGTTGGTAAATCGAATGCAACAGACAGACCATTTTGCCCTTCAGAAAGTAAATATCGAAATCTTTCATTTGTTTCTTTGGCAGTACCAAATCCAGCATATTGTCTCATAGTCCATAATTTACCTCTGTATCCAGTGGCATGTATGCCTCTCGTGTAAGGAAATTTTCCAGGCAATTCTGTTTCAGAATCGTTCACATCTTCAGGAGTGTTTAGTATATCTCGTTCATCCAACAAAGTTTCTTTTCTTTCTGGGTACTTCTCTAGAGTTGGCTTGAGTGTCTCATCTTCCCATCGTTTTTTACTCATTGTTTGTACTCATAAATTATCGTAACGTTGCCAATAAGGCCTATTATCATCCTTTTTATCATCTTCCGTTTGTCTTTGTTCTGGAGTTAAAGCGGCTCTTCTAGCTTCTTCTTTTTTCCTTGCTTCTTTTTCATTCCTTTTTTTTTCTCTTTCTTTCTCTAACAAGTTTACAGTGTCATCTTCAGCCTTCTTCTCATCCAATCTGTTGATTGCCTCAGACTTTTCTGTCGAAGTCCAAAATCTTTCAAGGATTTCAATTTCATGGTTGTAGGAACCAGTAGGACTGGAATATTTCTTTCCATCGAACCACATACTTTCACAACTTGCGCATCCGTCAAGAGTTATTGTACTGGTAACTTTCTTCTTCATACTAGCTGTAGCCTTCTTAGTTAAATGTCCAGCTGCATTTACAACTTCTGCAGTCGTTAGAACTGCGCCAATTACTAAAAAAATTGGGTGATCATCAAACGACCTAACCATATGACGTAGGTCCCAGCCAGTCACTGGTTGATAGTTAGCTACTTGATTCGGATCATATTGAAGTTCAATCTCAGACATTTTTTTATTACACAAGGCACAATTTAGATCACTTTCTTTACCCATTCTAATAAATTGCAAGAGAGCGTCTCTCACACGATGATCACCAGTCATCTGTTCAAGGGGACTTCTTGTACCTTCGGCAAGCATTCCCACACTAAATTTTACTCCATCACATTCGTTACACATCAAAAGTCCATCTTCTTCTATTAGAGAACCTTTACAACCTCTAGGGCATAAGTGGACAACATCTGTTTTCCCTCCGGCTTTCCACCTGCGATATTCATCCGAATCTTGAGATAAATTACTATCTTCTTCACTCATCTCTAGGCCTCTCAAATCTCTTGATATATATCAACATTTTTCTATGTAGTTCGTCAGCCACTTTCTGAGCTTGACCCGGACCTACTTTCATTGGCTTCATCCAGAAGCAATAGACGTTAGTTCTAATATTATCCTTATAAAAATCAATAATACTACTAAAAAGGTCTTTTTCTTTTCCAGTTCTTCCCCAATCTACTAGTGGATTATCATAACAGAAAACCAAAGGCTGAATCATATGTCCTGTATTTTCAGCCGCTTTGAAAACTCCCATTTTGAAAGGCCCCAGTTCTCCAAAACTTGAGGTTGTGCCTTCTGGAAAGATCCAGAGAGGGTCCTTTACTGCATTCCATTGGTTCAATTGCTGTATCGCTCCAGTTCTGGATTTCAGATTCTCGCGTTTTACCCACAACATTCCGACTTTACTTGCAATAGGTCCAAATAGAAAATAATCCCTGACTTCAACTTTGGAAACAGCTCCTCCAGTCTTAAGGGCCTCCACGACAATAGGATCTAGATAGCTGGTGTGATTGGCAGCTAGAAATCCCGGTTGAGGTTTTCCTTTGACATATATCTTCATGTTGTACCGTTTGGCCAATTTCCTTGCTCTCAGGGTTATCAGTTTTCTATATTCTTCCTGTGAATAGAAGGGTACTTCCAGTCTCAATCTAAGGAAAAAGTAGAAGAAGTACAGTAATTCGAAAAGCCACACAACTTGCTATGGCTCTGTTCTTAAAAAGAAAACTCTTCAGATTAGCGGCGCTTCGAAATCGTCTATAGTCTCTTCAAGGTCCTCATCCACCCCTAGTTCTCCTCTGATTCTCAAAATTTCTCTTGAGAGTAACCAATAGATCAGAGCTAGTGAGCGTCGCCCCTTGTTGTTACCAGGTATAATGAGGTCCACGTTGTTAGTTAGATTGTTGGAATCACACATGGCGATTACAGGTATCTTGATGTTAATCGCTTCCCTGAAGGCCTGAGCATCAGCCGCAGGATCGGTGAGAATGATAATTTTCGGTTCTATAAAAGTCCGCATTTCAGGATTTGTCAGCCTTCCTGGCGTGAATCTTCCAGCTATACAACTGAATCCACAAGTGTCAGCAAACTTCTTTGCAGGTTTCCAACCATATTGCCTGGCCGATACAACTAAAACATCTTGTGGTTCCTGTTCTTTTAGGAAATTAGCTGCTTCAACTATCTTCTCAGATGTCAGGTTGACATTTAAGATCCTGAGCCCATCCTCTCTTACCTTGTGGACATATGGTTCCATGTCTCTGCTTTTCTGTTTAGTGCCAATGTGCACACCGCAGGTAAGGAACGTATCCTCGTCGATGAGCAGCTCTTTGGATTCGGTCTCGGTCATCTGAGTTTCTCGCTGATTCGTACTAGTTCATTAAGCTTTGCAATCCTTTCACCACCCATTATCCCGGTTTTGATAGCATGTGATTCAAAAGCCACACCCAAGTGTGCTATGGTCGAATCCGTGGTCTCTCCACTACGGTGCGAGATAATAGTTGCCATATCGGCCTTTTTGGCAAGATCAACTGCCTTGATAGTGTCTGTAAGTGTCCCTATCTGGTTTGGTTTAATCAGGATTGAATTAGTGGCCTCCATATCTATTCCCTTTTGCAATCTTTCCGTATTCGTGACATAGAGATCATCGCCTATGACCAAGGCATCAGTCTGTTCTGTCAATACTGCCCATGACTCAAAGTCCTCTTGATCGATTGGGTCCTCAACTGAGTACAGGTCGTATTCCTCTATTAGGCCTAATACGAATTCGACCTGTTTTTCAGGCGTCAGGGTTTGCTCCTTGTACCTGTATCCCCCATCATGGTAAAATTCACTTGCAGCCATATCCAATCCAGGTCTGATTTCGATTCCTATCTCGTCACTTACCTTACTCGCTGCATCAACCACTAATTCTAGGGCCTCAACATTCCCCATTGGTGCGACCCACGCACCTTCGTCACCTTTGCCTAGAGCCATATTTGGGAATTTTCCCTTTAGCATCTTACCTACTTCTTTGTGGACGGCAGAATTCGCCTCTATAGCCGTGTTTATGTCATCATCAAAGGAGGTGACCAGAAATTCTTGAATATCCGTTCCTCCAATGGCATGTGCACCGCCTCCCAATACGTTTGACATTGGTGCTGGAAGTGCATAGGTATCGGCTTTTCCAAGGTGTTCGTACAAGGCAATTCCTTTTGAGTCGGCAGCAGCCTTGGCACAAGCTAGTGAAAGTGCTATGCTGATGTTCCCTCCAACTTTACTAAAATTGTCAGTTCCATCTATTTCTCGGAGGGTCTTGTCAAAGTTTTCTTGGTCTTCAGTTGGAAGTCCTACCAATTGTGGCATTATCTTCTCTTCCGCGATTTTCATTCCTTTGGATACGCTACCATCAGGCCAGGCCACAGCTTCATGGGTTCCTGTCGATGCTCCTGCTGGGGCAGCAGCTCTACCAAATCCGTTTTTGGTCTTAATTTCAGCTTCGACAGTAGGATTGCCCCTAGAGTCTATAATTCTACGTAAAGCAATGTCTCGAATCTTCACTTTTTCTCTCGATCAACGATGTCTATAGGAATAACTCCGTCATCGTATTCCATTTGCGCGATTATAACCGGATCTATAATCTCCTTAGGAACCTTAATCTGGACTGGGGCGCCCATTGAAATCTGGAGCGCTCTAGCACCAATAACACGGGCCTTCTCAAATCTCGAATGTTCTCTCAAATTTACACCAGCTTCCCAGACAATAATCGGGGTTTCTCGCTAATGGCACAACTATAAAAAGTTTCCTAACTATTTTGATTGTAAAAAAACACAACCAGTCAAGGATATCAAATTTCAGAAACTTTTTAAATACATCCTACAGTGAGACTAGTTACCTTGTGTCTCTGATTAAGGGCATATAGGACGCAAAAAAGGTGAAACGATGGAACGAAATGTACGAAATCTGGGTGTTTTCGTAGCTACTCTAGCTATGATTGCATCGGTTTTGATAGTGCCAAGTGTTAGTGCAGATGGCCATGATCTCGAGATCTCAGGATTAGGGGACGATGGCGTAACCTCTTACGCTTCGCAATACGGTACTGCCGAATTTCTAATAACTATTAGCAGTATGGCAGGCTCAGCGCATAATAATGTGTCTATAACTGCATCCGCTGATTGGGGCAGCATAACAACCGGAGCTTCAGTTACAGATGGGAGTAACGGCTGTACTGACGAAAATGTAGAGACAGATTTTGGAGCAGGTGGAACGATTGAGGCATGTATATCTGTGAGTGTAGCAGAAGCTGGAGCTGATATTGGAGATGTTGGAGCTGTAACGGTTTCAGCAACATCAGCTGAGGATTCAATTGGAGATTCAACGGAATTTACAGTTCAAGTTTCAAATTGGAGGGCTTATTCAAATGATGGGGCGCAATCCTATGCCGAAGGTGACACCAATCAATATACTATCTCTGTGAAGAATATCAAAGTAGATGAAAATGGTGATGCCGTAGAAATTGATGACGCAATCTCTATTTCACTATCCACAGTCGGCTCAGGTTGGAATATCGATAGTGATGATGCGGCTTGGGATAAGGCAGAGCTAACAGCTACTATACAATACCTAGCAGCAGACGCTGATTACGATATCGTGCTGGATATCCAGTTGGTTGGGGAAATTGTCCCTGCATCCTCTTACGTTGGTAATTCATTCGTAGTTTTCACCGTGCAGGATGGGACTGTCTATACCCTTGTTTCTCTTGAAGCCAGTGTCGCTGATAATTTCAGTGTTAACGTCACAGGTTCAGGTAATTATGACTCTGACAGTGGTTGTTCAGATGCTGAGGATGCAACGGGTTGGACACCTACCGTGAAGAATTTTGGAAACACTATGGACAGTTTTTCAATAACTTTCGACACTGCTGATGCAGCTGGAGCAGGTTGGACCGTTGACGGTGCTACCAGTGATAACACAGGAATGTTGAATCCTAAATTTGAGCATAATGAGGCTGATGGGACGGGAATGTTCACTATGAACGTCGGTCTACACATTCCAGCTGGCTTACCAGCAGGTACAATGCACGGTTTCACAATGACTGTGATTTCTGATACTGATTCGTCAGTTACACAGACTCAGTCATTCAGCGCGACCGTAACTCAGTGTTATGGTTTGACAATGACTGTAGATAAAGCGGCAGATAGCGCTAATCCAGGCAATTCAGCTGATTTCACGATATCTGTAACAAATGGAGGTAATGGAGATGATACAGTTTCCCTTGCAACAATGGGAGCCTCAGAATGGTCACCAACTCTGGCTGAATCGGAGTTAACAATTGCAAGCGGAGCAACGTCAACGACTTTACTCAGCATAACGGTTCCATCTGATGCTAGCGCCAACGCAGCTAGTGGCAGTGTGATGGCACACGCTTATTCCGAGGGTTGTGGAGATGACACTACAGATTGTGGCTATGCGTATGATGTCAGCGTCTCTGTGACGGCTAATCAGGTCTATGGCCTAACTGCCGGTTATTACTCGAATGAGACGGATGTGGTAAAGGACACCGTATCTGTTCAGGAGACTATGACGGTTCAGATGAAATTCACAGTTACCAACGATGGAAATGGAAATGATGAGATTGTCCTTTCATTGGCCAATGCCCCAGCATGGGTAACTCTTGGACAAACTGAAGCTTTGGCAGGCCCAGGCCAGACAATGACCTTGACGGTTGATGTCGGTCCAGCAGGTGCTGTTGGAGATTATACATTCCAGGTAACAGCTACTTCAGCAGATGGTACGACCTCTTCCACTACAGAGGATCTCACAGTAACGGTTACAGAGAAGGTTGATGATTCTGGTGGTCCAGCAACTGAAAAAGTAGAAGAAGACGATAGTCCCGGTTTTGGTATTATCACAGCTATAGCTGCTATAGGGGCGGTTCTTCTAATCAGACGCAGGTTGTAGAGGAGTAATAATGATGATAAGCAATAGACGACAGGCCCTGCCGTTATTTGTAGTGCTGCTGATGGTCGTGTCAGTCTTTGCTTTCACGCCAGCCAGTGCTGCAAGCTCCCTTATAGCTACTTTAGATGCAGATCATGGACCATATTCCTTTGCCTCGGTAAACGGTTCGGCAGAGTATACTGTAACAATCACCAATGACGGAGATGTCGATTTTGAGGATGTTGAGATATCAGCCTCTTTCATGGATGATACTTGGCTTCCTGAGAATGTGACTTTCTCATCATCTGGTAACGAAGGCACTGTAAGCATTCTTCTGGGTCCATTAGTATCGAGTGCAGTGATTCAGGTTCAGGTTTCAGCTACTGTCGGGAATGGCGCCAAGGTAGATTTTGCCCAAGTGCCTATGCAGATTAATGTAGAGGCCTATGATGAAGGCGGTGAAGGCGCTTCGGTGGGTTTAGAAGCGATGATTTGTGTAACGAATTGGATTGCCTATGAATCCAACTTTCCAAATCAGCCAACTATCAACACTTTCAATATGGGTGATTCATATGACTACCAGATTGTAGTAGAAAATATTGCGGTCACCAAGAATCCGGATAATACAACAGCACCAATGCCTATTCGTGATCATATAACTGTCCAGTATTCGGGAATCTCTGGCTGGGCTGTTACAAGTGATGACGAGGGATGGCACCCATTCTTTGGAGGTACTTTGGAGGGTATGGATGCGTCAGTTTCACACACTTGGAATGTAGCGATTGAATTGACGGGTAACGTGAAAGCAGGAGACCATATAGTTGATTTTCAGGCTACAAGTACGGACCCTGATGGCCCAATGGGTGGAATGCCCTATATCCAGCCGTATGGTATGACTGCAATACCAGTTTCAGCTGCTGAATGGTATGGTGTAAGTGTTTTGGGTGCAGGTAGCCGTAACGTGGATTTGAGTGAAGGTTCAGCTATATCTACTTGGAATGTGGCAGTTAACAATCTTGGTAATACTAAGGACACTTTCAGTATCACTTGGGATAATTCGGGCGTTCCAGCAGGCTGGACTCTAAGTAGCACACCAGACACTTCTGGTGAGATAGATTGGCAAGGCTCGTCCACTTTTGATATGTCTTTGACGGTTCCTGCAGATGCATTGGCAGGTGCTTCAGCTTCATTCTCGATGACAGCAACCTCTTCGAATTCAGATGACGAAACAGCGTCACAATCGTTTGTAGCCACGGTCGACCAGCATTATGGAGTTTCATTGAGCGCAGACAACGATTCCAAATCCAAGGCACCTAGTGGCATGGCAGATTTCATTTTTAATGTCGCCAATACTGGTAACGGAGAAGATACTTTTGGAATTATGGTAGATGGTCCTGCACTTTGGATGCCGACCGCAAGTCAATCGAATATAACGATATCTGCAGTAAGTAGCGGCCAGTTCACCGTTTCAGTTACCATTCCTGATGACAAGGATGCTGGAGCTGAAAGTGGAGACATAATCGTAACGGTTTCTTCATCTGATGGTGAAAGTACGGCCAATCACAGCGTATCAGTTTCCACATCTCAGGTATATGACATATCCATGAGCCATGTGTCCGGTTCCGATGGAACTGTGACAGTGACTCAGGAAACCCAGTTACAGCTAAGATTGAATGTAACCAATAATGGAAATGGTGTTGACGCGATAACTTTCGCGATGGAGAATCAGCCTCCTTGGGCAGTTCTCGGTTCAGACTCGATCCAGATAGGTCGAGGACAGACAATTGCAATCGTTATTACCTTGTCACCAGATACAGCAGCCCTTTCTGGACGTGACTATATCTTCCAGGTTGTTGCGACATCTGCCGATGGTTCAGAGACTACAAGTCCGGATTTGACAGCTCAGATAGAGGTAAAGGAGACTGAGAGTGAAGAGGTCGTGACTGAGGAACTGGATGAAGATGATGAAGGCGGTCTTCCCGGTTTCAGCATGTTTGTTTCACTGCTGGCCCTGACGATTGTAGTATTGTCACGCCGGAAAGATTAGTCTAAGGCTAGTCTTTATTCCGTCACTTTAAGTCATTGCCATCATCCATGGCAGATATTCTGGATGACTGGTTGACTGAGGATTTCGGAGATGGCGACGTCACAAGTCAATCGGTAGTCGATAATTCACCTTGTAGAGCAGAGGTTACAGGTGGTCCAGGTATAATCTCAGGACTGGAGATTTGTGATAAATTACTGTCCAAGGTCAATGTTAAGGGTGATACAAGCTTCACCGATGGTGATAGAATCCAATCGGATGCCTCCATCCTTTCTTTATCTGGAAAAGCACATGATATCCTCAGGGTAGAAAGGCTTCTGTTGAATATCCTTTGTCATCTGAGTGGCATTTCTACATTTACAGCTAAGATTGTGGAGTTAGCTAAGTCAGTCAATCCCAAAGTAGAGATCCTAGCCACCAGAAAAACAGTACCGGGTCTCCGCGAGTTCGAGAAGCAAGCTGTGGTTCATGGCGGTGGTCAGACCCATAGGATGAGATTGGATGATGCGATCCTAATCAAGGACAATCATTTGCAGTTATGTAAGGAAATAACCAAGGCCGTAGAGCGTTCCAGAATGAAGCATCCAGACCTTATGATAGAAGTAGAGGCCGACAACAATGAACAGGCCCTTGAAGCCGCTAAATCTGGGGCAGATAGGGTCATGCTAGATAATTTTACACCCGAGGCCATTGAGAAAGCGGCGTTGAGTTTGCGGAAAATCTCTGATATTGAGATTGAGGTATCTGGTGGAATCACTATAGATAATATCAAAGCTTATGCACCTTTTGCCGACTTTATAAGTTTAGGTAGCCTGACGATGGCAGCACCTCCCATTGATTTTTCATTACATGTCAATTGAAATTAGAATTCTCTGCTTTGATCAGGACGATCCAAAAAAATGTACAGCAAAAAGAATGGAAAGATTTGGTCTTTCCCGAAATTATAGTTCACTGAGGACGTTGCCATTGCAAGGGATTGTCCTTGACCCTTTTTCAGAGAGAGTATTATCTAACAGCGATTCAATATTGGCCGAAGTTGGCGGTATTGTTGGTGTTGATTGTTCTTGGAATATGGCCGAGGCCACGTTCTCCAAGTTGAAATTAATGGGTTTAGAACCAAGGAAATTACCAGACGTGATCCCCGCCAATCCAGTTAATTCGGGAAAGATTGGAAAATTGACAACAGCTGAAGCTATAGCAAGCGCCTTGATGTTCTGTCATCAGAAAGAGCAGGCAGTCGAGATAATGTCCATTTTCAAGTGGGGTCCGGCCTTTCTCGAAATGAATTCTTCAATCTGGAAATAATAAATGGTATAAACCAACTCATGTTGGTCTATGCCTATGTCCACTTTAACATCAGTTGAAGCAGAACCAAAGTTCACATTTGAAGGTATCAATCACCGTCTCTTCATTGAGGGCCGGGGATTTGATTTCAGGAAATTAAGTATTGATTCTTTAGGTAGCGCGGTTTTGAAATTGGATGATTTGGAGGACCGATTGTATAGCCTTCTAGATTTTGAAGAACCTAGAGTAATATATGTAGTCTCCAGAGATGGGTCTGAAGATTTGATTTTACAAGGCTGCAGAATTAAGTCGATTATTGGAAATGAATGTAGACTTTCATACTCCAAGTATCAAGCAGGCTGATGAGTGGCTTAATTTAGACTGTTTAATGTAGCTCAGTGTGGAAGTAGTTGATGTGGCTGTTATAGGTGGAGGCCCTGCTGGCGCTTCTGCGGCTAGAGAGGCTGCACAGCGCGGTCTTTCGGTCCTTTTGTTTGACCATGCCCATCCTAGACGTAAAGCCTGTGGTGGTGGCCTTCCGGTAAAGGGCATAGAGTGGATGGATGCCCCAGAAAGCTCAATAGAATGTGAGATGACCTCCATTTCGTTCACATTCAAGAGCACCAAGCTGAAGATACCGGTCAATAAAGGAAAAATGGTTCGCAGAGACGATTGGGACTTTTATCTGTATAATAGGGCTAAAGAAGCAGGAGCTGGCCATATAGTTGAGAGGGTCACTTCACTTGAATTAGAGAAAGGGTTCTGGAAAATTAATGGAAAGCATACTGCCAAGTATGTGATTGGTGCAGATGGAGTTAACGGTTTTACTCGTCGCCAGCTCATGGATCGAATTCCTAGGGAACACCTTTTTGCAGCTGGTGGCTATTATTTAGGAATAAAACCAACGGAGAATGAGGTCGAATTCATACTCGGGGCGCTTCCCGGTAAAGAAGGATACTTGTGGGTCTTTCCCAAAAATGATCATTACAATATAGGATATTGTTTCAATGCAGGTACACCGGGCATGAAGGAAGCTTTGCACAAACTGATGGAAGAGAGGTGGCCTGGCGAATTGGTGGATAGAAAGTGGAAATTGTCTGAAACTGGGAAAACCGTTGATTGCAAACAGTTTGGTTCTGCGATTCCCTCTTATAACGATTCAGAACTATTTGATGAGCCCGTATCTGGTGAAAATTGGGTCCTCTGTGGTGACGCGGCAGGACATGTTAATCCTATTCATGGTGAAGGACTTAATCATGCCGTATTGGGCGGACGTCTGGCAGCTAAGGCCGTATCGAAGGGCGACCCAACATTATTTGAAAAATACTGGCGATCACATTACAGTCGTGACATGTACCGTGCAGCAAACACTAAGCACAGGGTATATGGTTCAAAATTCATGAGAATTGGATTTGCATTAGGTAAAACGCCAGCCATGTTTGGAATGTTAGCTGGCCTTACTAGGGGAGATTATGAAGGAAAAGCCACAAGAAATTTCTGGTTCAAACTTCCTCTTGCTATTTTGCAGGCTACTTTTGGAATGAAACATAAGGAACTAAAGGGCTTAAGTTAGATATCTTCTTGGATTAGCTTTATTAAACCCGTTGGGTCGGACGATTTCCCGAGGATGACTATATCATGAAGGTACCCCGAAGAATCAAGATGTACAGTCCATACGCAAAAAAGCACACAGTTCATGAGGTTGAGGTTGTAAAGAAGAAGCGCGCCTCAGAATTGTCTCGTGGTCAAAGACTTTTTAGGAGGGTTACATCAGGTTATGGAGGTTTTCCAAGACCTAAGCCTGAAGGTCGTGAAAAACCTACTAAAAGAGTTTACGTAAGGTATCGCTGTACTGAGACCGGAAAAGCCCATCATCGGAGGAATATAAGGGCCAAGAAATTCGAATTAACGGAGTAGATATGCCAAGTTCAGATAGTAAATTCTTGAAGGTAAAAAGTCCAGATAGTGATTATACAGTAGTTATTTTTGATAAATGCTCCACGATTGTTAAGGACCCCGCCACCGGTTCCACAATCGCCATACCAACTGGCGGTAAAGCTAGGATTCTGGGAGAGATTCTGGAGGAGCTTGAGTGAGTCCTTCGGATGCTCCCGAAGAAGGCGAATACATAATTGGACGTGTTGTTGAAGTAAAAGATTTTGGCGCCAATATAGACCTCCTTGAATTCCCTGAACACCGAGCTTTCGTACACATATCAGAAGTTGCTTCAGGCTGGGTCAAATATATCCGGGATTTTATTCGTGAAGGCCAGATGGTCGTGGCTAGGGTCACTAAGGTGAAGAAAGGTAGCAACATAGTGGACGCATCTGTACGGCAAGTCTCAGGACATAGAAAACAGGAAAGAATCCGTGCTTGGAAGAACGAGCAAAAAGCATCGAAACTTCTGGAATTGGTTTCTAAGAAATCCAAGATCAAAATTACGGATCTTGAAAGTGAGATACGAGATAGTATGCGGGATACTTATGGTAGTTTGTATCTAGCTTTTGAAGCTGTAGTGATGGACACAGTTTCTTTCAAGAAGGAATGGAAGGGTAAATGGCTCTCTGATTTTATTGACGTCGCAATAGATAATGTAACTCCACCCCATGTCATGATTGGGGGTATGTTGGATCTGGTCTCATATGATGTAAAAGGTGCTGAAAAGATAAGAAAGGCCCTGATGAAACCAAAGGCAGTTAATGATGACACGACACTGAAGATAAGCTCGAATGGTTCACCTTCATATCGGATTTCTATAAAAGCTCCTAATTACAAACAAGCCGAGGATGAACTTAAAAAAGCAGTTGATCTGGTTCTGAGTACATTTAAGTCTGAAGGTGGAACCGGTTCTTTTGAGAGGTCATGATGCGGACTTTAATTTATCAATGTGGTTTATGTGAGGTGTACACGATGTCTAGACATTGCCCTCAATGTTCTAAAAACACTTCTAATCCACTACCTCCTCGCTTTTCTCCACAGGATAAATATGGAAAGTACCGTCGAATGCTGGGGGGGAAGTAATGGGCTTTACAGAAATAGTTAAAACAGAAGAAGTTCAGTTGGAGAATGCAATCCTTCTAGAGGGACTTCCAGGTGTTGGCAATGTTGGGAAACTGGCAGCTACACATCTTATTGAGGAATTAAATGCCAAAAAGTGTATAGAGATATATTCTTCATATTTTCCACCTCAGGTATTAATTGATGACGACGGAATCGTCAAGTTAGTTAACAATGAGTTGTATTACTACCATGGAAAAGGCAAGGCAAGAGATCTACTTTTCCTAGTTGGTGAATACCAGGGGATGGATTCTTCAGGTCAATATGATTTATGTACTAAACTCATCGAATTAGTAAAACAGATGGGAGTTACTACAATTTACACATTGGGCGGGTATGGCCTTGGTAAACTAGTTCCAGATCCTCGAGTTCTTGGCGCAGCAACTTCCGATGAGATTGTAAAGTTGTTCAAAGGTGCTGGAGTGGAGTTTATTGATGGTGAACCAGGGGCTGGAATTGTTGGTGCCTCAGGTCTACTTCTCGGTTTAGGTAAGCTTCAGGGCATTCATGGTGGTTGTTTGATGGGAGAAACTAGTGGTTACATGGTCGATCCCAAATCAGCTAGTGCGGTTTTGAAATCACTCCAAAAGTTGTTGAACCTAAAAATCGACCTGTCGGAACTTGAAGAACGAGCTAAGCAGGTTGATTCAATAACCAGTCAGCTTAAGGAAATGGATACAGGCGAATCAGAAGACCGATCCGATGTTAACTACATAGGGTAATCAAACTGAATTCCGACTCTGTAGATTAAATAACACCAGCCCGTCTTTAGCATCGACGCCTGCTAATTCCTGATGCTCATATCCTAAATTCTCAGAACCACCTCTCCGATTAAAGAAATAGGCATAACTGCCTGCGGCATCAACGTCAATATTATCCGAATAATCATTGGGATTTAAGTTTCCTTGACTTAGGTCTGATACAATGTTAATTAAGTTCAGGCTTCCGAAGTTCACAATGGATGTTGGAGAAGCCAGACTCTGTTTGGAAACCAGATTCTGTCCTAATAGAAGCGTTACTTCTGAATAGTCAACATTCTTGCTCTGATCATTGACAGACCAGTCGGAAACCTCATCAAAGTCAGTCATAACTTCCTCTGCTGAGCACACGGTCAGGGGTTCGGGAATATCATCCATTGTCATTATAGGGTTGTCAATAGAATTCACATTTCCAGATATATCGGTCCGATTGTAAGCCATAATCCATCCATCGATGTTTTCAGCCTGTTCATTGCTATGGGTCATCGTAAAGTTCCATTTCCCTCCATTTCTAGCGGTGTAATTCGCTTCCACGATGAATGCAGGCCTATTCTTTGCGCTTTGATCCCTCAGGTAACTGTCAAACTCTGAGATATCTTCCTTACCTTTCTGAATTCCAGTTTGTAATGTGAAATTTGAGTCTATTCCACACTCATATCCCAAACTTCCATTTCCAATTGCCGGCGCTCCATTTTCCCAGTTCTCGAATTCTCCTGTTTTTTGAGTTGAGTCAGTCTTGTATGCTGTTGTTGGAACATCGGTGTAACCTTCATTGATCTGTTTTGTTGTTCCCTTATATTCCATGCTTATAGAATATAATTTCCCACCAGGAGAACTAGCATCAGAGTATAGGCTCATCTCGAATTTTAGAGGAAGACTACTTATTTCCGACATATAAAAATGAAACGAGTATTGATACTGATACTGATATCCTAGAATCGAGTCTGATATATATGAGGTTTCTATTTCGAGCAGAGCAGTCTGTTCCCCATCTATTTTCCCACCATTTTCCACTTTCCAGTTGAATTCTATTCCACCTTCATTAACTGTTCCAGTATCTCCTTCTCTAAGTGTTTTACCGATATACGCGTTTCCATGGGGTAGCAATCCGGTACTACTATCACGCGGTACCCAGTCAGTTGCGCTTTGCCAATACCACCTCTCCCCAGTAAATGTATCTGAGTAAGAAGCATTTGATTCAATTTCGGACCTTATGATTTCTAAGGATGCAATGTCTACGAATTGGTGCTGAAAACTCACTATTTGGCCATTTCTGAGTTCAGCCGGATTCTCTCCTTCCTCAGTGATAGTACCATCAATTTTATCCAGTCTTTGTTCCAAATATTTCTTGAATACACTACGCATATTGCCGTAACCATCCATAGCTTGTGTACTAGGTGCTTTGATACCTGCCTCTAGTTCACCTGTGAATGAGATGTCGAGATCATTTATAACTACATCATTATCAATAAAACCTATAGGTAGAGGAACATCAACCGTACTCTCAAAATTTATGGTGCCTTCTATGCCGTAGACAGCCATTTCCTCATATTTTTCATAGGGAACACTTATCTCAATTTTTTGTTCATTTAATAGCAAGACTAGTACTCCAGTCAAGAGAAGAATAGTAACCGTACCAACAAGTCCTACAGTTCTAATGCTGACACCATCCTCTTTCTCGAGTAGAGGCAACCAATTATCTTCTTCTGGTTCGTTCAAGGCTTTTTCAATCTCTTCATCGCTTTTGCCGGTATCTGGTGAAGGGGATGACAGATCTAGCGTGTCGTCACCTTCTGTTTCTTCGCCATCTAAGTCCTTGACAGATTTGCCGGTTTTCCAGAGCTCTTTATCTGCGCCCACAATTCTTACGAATAGTTATTCTATTTTAGGGTAGTGCTAAGCTCAGGGTTCCACGACTAGGACTTTATTATCGCCACGAGGAAGGCTATAATTCCGAGCATTCCACCAACCATTCCACCGACGAAAGCTAGCATACTGTTCCAGAATGCAACATCACTAGTGTCCATCACGACAAGATAATAGGCTAATCCTACACCTAATACTAGAAATGAAACTCCTACGTTTCGGGTTTTACTGCTTCCATAGTAAGCAATTAGCAACCCCATTCCTAGCATTGCAAGCATAACACCAACAAGTCCCATTGAGATTACGATATCAACATCCATTATTCTTCCTCCTCTGTATTATCATTTTCATCAGTTTGGTTTAATTCTTCTTCAAGTTTTTTCAATTCTTCATCCAAATCCAAATCTTCAAGATCTTCCAAATCAAGATCCTCTAAGTCATCTACAGTATCCACTTTCATTAACACGAATAGAATAATGAACATTCCTGCAATCGCCCCTCCAAGGGCTGCTATACCGGATGTCAAAGCTTCGTTGAATTCATCTTCTTCAAATGTATCATCAGGTATTGCATCTACTCCACCAAATGTCATAAGGTAGACTAGTGCTAAAATCACTATTCCAAAAAATAATAAAGCGAATCCTATTTTTTGGGATTTCCCAGCTCCGAAATACGATGTAAACATTCCAGTAGCAAGTAATGCGACACCAATACCTACGATTAGCATAGGTACAAAGAAATTCATTACATCATAATTTGATACCATGTCCATGGTAGGCACTTAATATAGTACGTTATAAGTTTAACTCTAAGGTTATTTAGATTTTGTCGTCGATAGGTCGGTTAAGTATATATACCGTCTACTTCCTGTAATTGATGGTGAAACAATGGCTGAAGTCGTATCTAATACAGGAGTAAACAAGGATGCCGGGTATCTATACTACCTAGGCAAGGATGGTAACGTATGGCGTACCAAGATGGCACGTGGCGGAAAGAAGACCGGTGGGGGGCCTGAAATGGTGGCTACCGCAGGCGTCACTCGTGCAGATGGTTTCCTATACTACATTGACAAAGGTGGAAATGTGGCTAGGTCTCCAATGGCTCGTGGACGTAGGTAAGATCCTCTAATCTCCACGATCATTTAGCCCAGGCACTTAGCTTGGGCCTTCTTCTTTTTAGGGCAGAGGTCGCTTAGCCTGGTATAGCGCCGGCCTTGAAAGCCGGTGGGAATTTCCCTCGGGGGTTCAAATCCCTCCCTCTGCGCCATAAGTGTCAGAGGTATTTTTTCATTTTGTTAATATTTAGGAGAGCACTATATTCAGTTCTGCACTTCGATTTTTGATTTCTTCAAGTATTTCCTTTACGAAGTCATTCAGTGTAACGTCATTCCTTTGCTCTCCAGCACGACTTCTGATAGCCACCGTTTTCTTCTTTGATTCCTCTTCACCTATAATCAACATGTAAGCCGGTCGCATTTTACGATGCATACGAATCTTTTTTCCTATGGTATTATCTGAAAAGTCGATTCTGGTTCTTACACCAGCCTTTTCCAGTGTTTCTGCAACTTTACTCGCATATTTATTTTGCTTCTCGGAGATGGTGATGACCTGAGTTTGGATTGGTGAAAGCCAAGTTGGGAAATTTCCAGTCCAATGTTCAGTTAGAAAAGCTATAAATCTTTCATGGGTCGATAGAGGAGCTCGGTGTATAACAAAAAGATTGCTGTTTTCGCCTCCTGTTTCATCCACAAAAGTTAGGTCAAAGCATTCTTGTGCGGCAAAGTCAAGCTGGATTGTTGACATAGACTCCTCACGACCTAGCAAGCTGGTAAACTGGACATCCACTTTTGGCCCGTAGAATGCCGCTTCGCCCTCTCCTTCTTCATAAGGTACTTCCAAGTCATCAAGAATTTGTCTCAAGTGATTTTGGGTAATTTCCCAATTTTCAGGCAGTCCAATGTATTTATCAGTATTTTCTGAATCCCAAAGCGATAACCGAAATTTATAGTCTTCAAAACCAAAGGTTGCATAGTAGTCTCGAATCATTTTAATATTGTCTGCAAATTCTTGTGCTACCTGATCAAGCGTACAATAGATATGCGCATCGTTCATGGACAACATTCTTACGCGTAGAAGTCCGGTTAAGGTACCAGATAATTCATTACGATAGACAGTACCATACTCCGCAATTCTCAGTGGTAATTCTCGATATGACCGTTTCTTGTTACGATAAATTAAGTGGTGCATAGGACAATTCATTGCTTTAAGATAGTAAGTTCCATCATCCATTTCCATGGGAGGATACATCGAGTCGGCATAGTGTGGCAGATGGCCGCTAGTTTCGAAAAGTTCTTGTTTGGCTAGAACGGGCGTGGTAACTCTTTCGTAACCATAAGCTTTTTCCGTTTCAACAGCAAATCTCTCAATCTCGGATTTTAGAAGTTCTCCGTTAGGCAACCAGACTGGTAATCCTTTACCTATAAGTTCGTTGATCATGTAAAGGTCCATTTCCTTTCCAATTTTTTTGTGATCACGGAATGCGGCTTCTTCTATCTGTTTTTTACGCTTCTTAAGATCCTCTTTTGTTGCGTAGCATAGTCCATAGATGCGCGTCAGAGGCTCTCTCTTTGCGTCACCTCGCCAATATGCTTGGCTTGTACTGGTAAGTTTGAACCAGCGCAATTCTGAAGTGCTAGAAACATGTGGTCCGCGACAGAGGTCTACGAAATTCCCTTGTCTATAAGTTGATGAACCAACATCATGCCCAATCTTATCATCCATGATCTCGGCTTTGAATTGATTTTGCGAGAACATCTTACGGAGTTTCGTGTTCCCATGCTCTTCTCGCTCGATTTTTAGATTCTGCTTTGCCAGCTCTTTCATGCGTTTTTCTATTTTCGGAAGTTCGTCTTTACTAATCGGTTCCATGTGGAAATCGTAATAGAATCCATGTTCGATTGGTGGACCAATTGTTGGTTTTGCATCCGGAAACATTTCTGTGACTGCCTGGGCAAGCAGATGGGCGCAGGAATGGCGCAGGATGTACAGGCCAGCATCTGATGCTCCCAAGATGGGCTCGATGCTACAGTCTGTTTTGAGGACATGCGAAAAGTCTCGTTCGATTCCGTCAATGAGTACTGCTACAGCCCCATGTTTGCGTCCGAGAATGTCCGAGATAACGCCTTCAGCAGTGATTCCAATCTCATATGCGTGGACCTTATCATCGCCTGTTTTGACTTTAATCATAGGTATTGCTGTTTCACGCAGGAAGTAGCGGCATTATAATTGTGCAGGCCAACAATACAAAAAGTCTTTTCACAAGTAAATGCTTATACGCCGTCTATATTGTCAACTCAGAGATATGATTATGGCAAATGGTCCAAATCTAGGTCAAAAACGCAGTCCCCAGAAGCGTTCGAAAAATCGCCGTTCTAAAGGTAATCAAAAAATATTGATACTATCTTTAGTTGCTGTGGCTGTAGTGGTCTTCGTTATTTTTCTGATTGCCGCCGCAGGATTGGACCCGACGATTGGTGCAGTTATCTGTATGTTAACCTTAATTGTAATATTCTATCTTATGACAATAGGCCAATCTAAACCTAGGTCGCGCAAGCGCAGAGCGAAGAGCAAAACAGAGGTGCAGACATCAGAACCACAATTCTATACGGCTCTCCCTTCTTCTCTGGGCTTAACTGAGATACCTGAAGAACAACCTAGGCCACAAGTTAAGTTGCCGCCAAGGCCTATCAGAGCAGCTAGGAGAAGACGTGACTTCATTGCTTATCCTGTAGCCGTCGGAGGCGGAGATTATTCAGATTCCTATGTACAGGTCGATAAGGATACAGTATTGCGCCTTCGTTCGGAGATGACACCCGAATCGGAGTCTAAATATTTACCTGGCTTGCGCATAGATTCACTTCCGTCATCAAAAATCGCAGCAGTTATGTCTCAGGCAGTTGTTCCAAGTGTAGAACCAGTCGAAGCTCCAGTAGTAGCAGAGGCAGTTCCAGTAGTAGCAGAAACTGTAGCTGAGTCTACAGAAACACCAGTGGTTCAATCCGCTGTTGTTCAAGAGGAAGAGGAAGAGCAAATGGATTTTGATATGGAATGGGATTAATTCATTCCTTGATTTTTGACTCCCCGTTGGTCTTTTATGGTCTTATCTGACTAGCCTGCCCTTGAGCGTTCATGCCGATATAATCAAACGCCGAAAGGAGAAGCCTCTTCATTTCACATTGTTGGATCCCGGAAAGATGGGGGCCAATGAGTTAGTTGAATTAGCAACTCAGACTGCATATGCTGGAACCGATGGTTTCATGGTTGGTGGTTCAACAGACTTGAGTTTGGAAAAGGTTGATTCAGCAGTTGACGCCATAAAGGAGATAACACACTTACCTGTGATTTTGTTCCCAACTCATGCTTCGTCCGTGTCGGGAAGGGCCGATGCAATTTTCTTTATGTCCCTTTTAAACAGTGAAAGTCGTCAATTTCTGGTTGGAGAACAGATTGCCAGCGCGCGTTGGGTTCAACAGACTGGTTTAGAGCCCCTTTCTATGGCATATCTAGTTATTGCACCAGGTATGGCAGCAGGCCGTGTTGGTCAGGCCCAACCACTTCCTAGAGACGATTCTGATTTGGTTGTTTCTCATGCTCTTGCAGGACAATATTTGGGAATGAAGTATATTTATCTCGAGGCCGGGTCTGGTGCCCTAGAACCAGTACCGGATGCTATAATTAGTGCTGTGAAAAATGCTACAGAGGTGATATTGATAGTAGGTGGTGGAATACGCACACCCCAGGCCGCATCCAAAGCAGTGGCAGCTGGGGCAGATATAATTGTAACCGGTACCTTGGTTGAGACTTCTGATAGACTTAAGGAAGATATGTCCCTACTTATCAAATCAATTCATTCGTGATAATATATGAATCCTGAGCTCGACGTTGACAAAGTTACTCCGCCACCAGCCCGTTTGACTGGGCTCTTGTACCATACTCCCGATGTAATGCCGAGTCTTCTTCTTTTTTTGGCCACTACAATGCTTCTGGTTTACAGTGGCCTAAAAACTCTAGATCGTGCTGAGACACCTATTGATTTTGGTATATTTGCCATTATTACTTTTTCAATCCCAGTTATATTAGTATCATATCTGGTATCCCATATATCGTGGATTTGGGATGGGCGTTATCCAGTTAGGTATGGACTCCAGGCCGGGGCTACAGGATCATTGTTAATGCTGATAGCTATAGTCATAGGCGATTATTTTGACGAGCCAAGTAAGGGTCTGGCGTTCGGATTTGGCTGTATGGGTGGTTTATGGTATCTTACTTTACGGACGCATGGTAGTGCACCTGCTCGAATTGCGTTTCCATTATCCCTTATTTCACCTTTTATCAGCGTTTATTATTTCTGGTACGGCGAATCCATGTCTGAATTTAATTTCGGGTTACTGGCTACAATCGCCCTTGCTTTTGCAAGTCATTTTTTCCTGTTTCTGATAGATTCACCGTACAAAAAAGCAGTTGGTGTTAGCGGAACACGACACATGTCTGCATTCATAGACCATTTTTCTACAGGAAATGGCCGCCGTTTGACAGAAGCCATACGCGAAATATGTCAGACTTTTGAGACCAAGAACGGCTGGATTTCAATTCGTAAGAAGGGGGAGACTGTCGCATTCCTAGCTATTCCTGGCATTCATCCTGGTCCTCTTGGTGAATTAGGAGGGTCTAATCTTCCCGTAAAGATAGATCCCGTTCTCCCGGGTTTAGGATTTGCATTTCATGGTGCTACTACTAATGATCATAATCCTCTCAGGGATGAAGATATAACTAGAATCGGTAAAGCGATAGTCAATGCCTCCGAGAGTGCAGATTACAGTGATTATTCATCAGCCACTGTGATGGAAGGCGATACGCCTTCGGCTTATGCAATAGGGATAGGGAACGGAACAATTATATTCGTAAAACCGGGAGACAGTGACGATATTTTACCTGAGTTGGCAGCACGTCTGGAACGCCCCTCATCGAATCCTGAAGGAGTTAGGCTTATGATCGATCTCCATAACCAAGAAGGGTGGGGCCGTTCCCCTCTGGCTGCAGGAACGAAAGAAGGCGCCATGTTGGAGATATCAGCTTTCAAAGCACTGAAGTTGAGTCAATCATTGACCAAAGGAAAGCTTATGGTTGGAATCTCAAACATGCCTGGTGAAGATCTGGGTAGGGGAATTGGCCCCGGAGGTCTGCGTGTTTTGGTAATTGAAATAGCTTCTTCATCAGACAGTCAGCAAGGTCAACGCACAGCGTTAATGCTTTGGGATGCAAATGGTTTTGCTCCAGGTATGAATAAAGAATTACAGGATGGTTTGAAAGGAATGGCAGATTCAATACTTCTAGCATCTACAGATAATCACTACGTTAATGTCAAACCTGGGGGCTATAATCCTATGTCAGATTCGGATGGAATCTTACCCTCCGCTAGGCAAGCTCTTGAAGAAGCTATAGCTGATATTTCTCCTGCTGAAGCAGCTATGGGGACAGAGTACGTTGATGGGGTGGAAATCTTGGGTCCAGGTAATCAAGATACGATAAAAGCTGCAGCTAATGCAGTAGTTGAAGTAGCCAGATTTTCATGGCTACCTATCTATTCGTCAGCAACAATGCTTTGTCTCTTGCTCTCGCCTTATATCTAAGATTGTATCTGTATTGAAATCTTAACACCGTCAGGTATTTGGATTCTCATCAATTGGCGCATTGCTCTTTCGTCTGCGTCAATGTAGATTAGCCTCTTATGTAATCTGGCTTCCCAGCGATCCCAAGTTTCAGAACCTTCCCCATCAGGTGATTTCCTTACCGGAACCTTCAGTTTTTTTGTAGGGAGAGGAATTGGTCCGGTCATCCCGACACCAGTTCTATCAGAGATTGTCTTTATCTGTTCACAGACCCCGTCTACGATACTATGACTCAAGGCATGCAAGGAGATACAAGCCCTACTCGATGCCTTTTTAGGAGCCATTTATTTTCAATTAGTCCCAGTGTTCTTCTATCTTCAGACACATACCGGCCGCAACCGTTGCGCCCATGTCTCGGATAGCGAATCTTGCTAATTGTTTGAATTTTGCCTGTTCTTCAATAGCCAAAGGTTTGGTTGGTTTGATAAGAACCATTCCAGCATCTCCCTTCTTCAGGAAGTCTGGGTTCTCTTCTGTAACCGCACCAGTTCGTGGGTCCATTTTGGCCAGTAATTTATCAAAGGTACAAGCCACCTGTGCTGTGTGACAGTGGAATACGGGAGTGTATCCTGCAGTTATTACGTTAGGATGATCCAAAATCATAACTTGGGCTTTGAAAGCTCGAGCAACGGATGGAGGATCATCTAAAGGTCCACCAACATCCCCTCTTCGAATATCTGTATGAGATATGCCACGGCAATTGAATCCAATATTGTCGCCAGGCACAGCTTGAGGTACTTCGGTATGGTGCATCTCTACAGACTTAACTTCACCCTCTTTTCCACCAGAATGTGCCGATGGTTTGAAGATTAGTTTGGTCCCAGCCTTGATTGTTCCTGATTCGACACGACCTACTGGAACAGCGCCAATACCTGAAATCTTGTAAACATCCTGAATAGGAATCCTTATTTTTGCATCAGCAGCACCAGATGGTGGATTTAGTTTATCCAAAGCCTGCATCAAGGTGTCTCCTTTGAACCATGACAGCTCTCCTTTTTCCTTGATATTATCAGCCTTCCATCCGGAAGCAGGTAGGATGTTAACTTGGTCATCCTTGAATCCAACCATTCCTAACATGCTCTTTACTTCAGCAACGACTTCATTGTATCTGCCTTCATCGTATGCAGGTTTGGTGATATCCATCTTGTTGACGGAGATGATCATTTGCTCGATACCCATAACTTTTGAGAGCCACAAGTGCTCCTTTGTCTGAGCTGCTATACCATCATCTGCGGCAACCACCAGAACTGCAGCGTCAGCCTGCGATGTTCCAGTAATCATATTCTTTACGAAATCTCTGTGCCCAGGTGCATCGATAATCGTGAAATGCCTTGCATCGGTCTTGAACTCTTTATGAGCGACGTCGATAGTTACACCACGTTCTCTCTCTTCTTTCAGATTGTCCATGACATATGCCAATTCAAAACCGGATTTTCCACGTTCATCAGCTTCTTTCTTGTATTTGTCGATCAAGTGCTGTTCGATTGCTCCGCCTTCCAAAAGTACTCTACCAACTGTGGTTGACTTACCGTGGTCGACGTGACCGATGAATACTACATTCAAATGTTGTTTTGCAGCCATTGTTATTTCCCTCCATGGGATAGATGTGTCGGCATGATGGGGGGTAAATAAAGGATTCGCTTAGAGATTAGAGGATACAACCTCGAATCCTAGTTTTAAATAGATGGAATTATATGACAAAACATGCGTTTTGATATTAAAGGTAATCCTTCCTATGGAGAGGTTGATGTCGATTTGGGGCCTAATGAAACAATTCTGATTGAACCAGGTGCAATGTCTCGAATGTCTTCTAATTTGGATTCTAGTTTTCAGAGACAAGGCGGTTTTTTTTCAGCTATCTTTCGGAAGATGTTTGGTGGAGAGAATTTCTTCTTAGGAAAATATGAACATCCAGATGGTGGAAAGTTAACTTTTGCACCTTCAATACCTGGACATGTAGAGCACAGACAATTGACAAATAATAGCTTGAACATCATGGCAGGCGGTTTCTTAGCTTGTACTCCTGGAGTTAATATTAAGGCTAAATTTGGAGGTTTAAAGGCATTATTTTCAGGTGAAGGAGCTTTCTTGCTTGAAGCTTCAGGAAGTGGTGATTTATTTTTCAATTCTTTTGGTGGTGTAGTTGAAAAACAGATTAATGGTGAATTCATTGTTGATACAGGGCATGTCGTTGCATTCGATCCCTCTTTAGATTATAAGATTACAGGAATGGGGAGTTTCAAATCAACCATGTTGTCAGGTGAAGGTATGGTTATGAGGTTTTCAGGGAATGGTAAATTATATCTTCAAACACGTAATGTTTCAAGCATTGCATCTTGGCTCACTCCGAGGTTAGGATGAATGTAAAAATAGATACAGAAGGCGCATTTGGTTCTGCATTAGTTACACTAGAAGCAGGTGAAAAGTTTGTGTCGGAGGCAGGTGCTATGTATCGTGCTTCTCCGAATATGGAGATATCAGTAGAATCCCGAAAGAAAAAGAATGAAGGCATGTGGGGGGCTTTGAAATCCGGCATAAAAGCAATGTTTGCAGGAGAATCTTTCTTCTTGTCAACATATACTCCTAATGATAGCCAAGCAGGTGAAGTAGGATTGGCACCGACCCATCAGGGAGAAGTTCGCAGTGTCAAAGTTGGACCTGAGGTATGGATTTGTTCTGGTGGTAGTTATCTGGGTTCATCAGGCAGTGTTGGTCTAGATACACAATATCAGGGTCTTAGTAAGGGGATGTTCAGTAAGGAAGGTTTAGTTTTTGTCCAAGCATCAGGAGAAGGAGACTTACTGGTGAATGGCTTTGGAAGAATTAGTAGTGTTGATGTTAGTGGAGATATTACAATAGATAATGGCCACCTTATTGCATTTACAGAAGGATTAGAATATACCATAAGCAAAGCAGGTGGAGGTTGGATCTCCTCTATGATGTCTGGTGAGGGTTTAGTTATGAAATTTAGTGGAAACGGAAAGGTATTAGTTCAATCACACGATCCAAGCCGTTTAGGTGGAGTACTAGGGGCATTATTACCACCGAGGGAGGACTAATGAAGTACGACATTGTTTGTGCTCCATCGTATTCACTTATAGAGATGAATCTTAGTGAAGGCGAATCTGTAATTGTTGAACCGGGCTCTATGGCCTGGATGGATACTACAATAAAGCCTAAAACTGAAATGAAAGGGGGGGTTTTTGCAGGAATTAAAAGAAAGTTTGGAGGTGAAAGTTTCTTCCTTAATACATACACTGCCGAAGGCGGTTCAGGAACTATAGGAATTGCACCGGGGTATTCAGGAGACATAGTTGTACGTGAATTAAATGATGAAACATTGTATATGGAAAGAGGTGCTTACCTTTGTCATGTAGGGAACATAGAAACAAGCGCAACATGGGAAGGTTTTTCAGGTACTTTCGCTGAAGGGATGTTTGGTCTAAGAGTGAGTGGTACAGGTCTGCTATTCTTTGGTTCTTATGGTGATATTCAAGAGGTTGAAGTTAATGGGTCGTACACTGTAGATAATGGGTATGCTGTTGCTTGGGAGCAGAATCTAGACTATAGTATAGGACGTTCTGGAAGAAGTATTAGATCATTTCTTTTTAGTGATCAATTAATATGCCATTTTCATGGAAATGGAAAATTATGGGTACAGACCAGAAGTCCTCGAAATCTAGCAGCTTGGGTACACCCTTTTAGAAGAGTTAAATCCAAAAACGATTAACCTGCGTAATTTTCAGGTCTTGGCATCTCTGCCTTGAGCCCCTTCCTCAGTCGAATCTCTTCAGTGATCTCGTCCAGCAGATCACGTGGTAATTCTTCATATCCTGAGAATTCAGTACTCCACAGTGCCCTTCCGCCCGTCGCAGACCTTATTTCGCTTGCAAATCCAAACATTTCCTTGACCGGAGCCTTCGCTGTAATTGTGGTCATGTCGCCCTCAGTTTCCATCCCAGCAATCTCGGCTCTTCTTTGCGACATTTCACCTGTTACCGAACCCATCAGTTCTTGTGGAACAGTGATGTAAACATTTTGTTTTGGTTCTAGTAGTGCGACTCCTGCTGAAACCAAGGCACCATTGATTCCATTTCTTACGGCAGGGATTGTCTGTGCCGGACCCCGATGGATTGCATCTTCGTGAAGTTTGGCATCATTTAGTATAATTTTAACACCCATCATTTTCTCATGGGCTCTTGGTCCTCTTTTAACTACTTCTTTGAAAGCATCAATTAATAATTCCCTGGTCTCAAATAAGTTTTGAATACCCTTTGTTGCATCTATGAACACGCAACTATTTTCAATCGAAAGCACACCTCTTCCGTGTACTTTAGTCCACCCCATATCAATTAGTTGTCTGGCTACTTCTTTGGATTTCTTGATATCGCCTGATGGAATGGTTCCATCAATTATTGCAGCTCTGATATCCTCTTCTAAGGGTTCCACTGTAATGTAGAATCGGTTATGCTTGTTTGGTGATTTCCCTTCAAAGTTTCCGGGCGAGCTCATAGCCACTGTTTCACGATAAACAACGATAGGTGGTGACGTTGTAATCTTCACACCATGCTCGTTCCTTATCCTGTATTCTGTAATCTCTAAATGCAATTCACCCATTCCTGACATCAAGTGTTCTCCTGTTTCCAGATTACTGTCAATTTGAATAGATGGATCTGCTTTTGCTACAGCCCTTAGAACTTCGACTAGTTTTGGCAAGTCCTTAGTATGTTTTGCCTCTATGGCCGTAGTGACGACAGGTTCCGAATTATGTATAATTCTTTCGAATGGTGTCATCTCTTTATCAGAAGAAATTGTAGAACCTGAAATGGCATCTCTCAATCCTGAGACTGCAATAATATTTCCAGCAGTAACATTCTCGGTGTTAATTCTATCACTACCGACAAACATACCTACAGATTGAACACGATTGGCAGATGGCATGCCAGCAACGTACAGCTGGTCTCCCTTTTTCACAGTACCCGAGAAAAGTCTCCCGACAGCAATTTCACCGGCATGCGGATCAAGAACAACTTTAGTTACCATGAATGCCGTATCTCCACTTGCTTCAGCATTAATCATGGATTGCCCAATCTTTTCTTCTGATTCACCTCTCCATATATGCGGTATTCTATATTTCTGGGAAATGCTTGCCGAAGGAAGTTTTTCAACAATCATATCGAGCAAGACTTCATGCAGAGGAGCTGCATGGGCCAATTCCTTTTTTTGTTCTTTTTCCATAAAATCATAAATTTGTTTAAAATTAACATTCTTCTTTGCCATGAAAGGGATTGATGTTGCCCAATTATGGTATGCTGAACCGAAGGCTACCGTTCCAGCCTGAGCATCGACCGTCCAATCCTTTTTGAATTCATCAGGAACCATCCTTGAAATCAATTTGTTAACCTCAGTGATTATCTTTCCAAATCGTTGCATCATATCCTCAGGTGTAACTTGAAGTTCCGCGATTAATCGGTCAACCTTATTGATAAACAGAACCGGTTTGACTTTTTCCTTGAGGGCCTGTATGATCACAGTCTCAGTTTGCGGCATAATGCCCTCAACCGCACATACCACGATTATAACTCCATCTAGAGCCCGCATAGCTCTGGTTACATCACCTCCAAAATCTACATGTCCGGGCGTATCAATTAGATTAATCAGATAATCTTCACCTTTGTGGTTGTGAACCATAGAGGCATTAGCAGCATTGATGGTTATTCCTCTAGCAGATTCCTGTTCGTCAAAATCAAGCATGAGCTGTTTCCCTGCCAAGTCTTCAGACATCATTCCTGCACCAAATATCAAATTGTCAGACAATGTGGTCTTTCCATGATCAATGTGTGCAGCAGTACCTATGTTCCGTATGTTGTTTAGGTTCTTGAATAGAGCGGTTGCACGCTTTATGTTGTCTTCTTTACGGCCCATCTTTATTCACTTTAATTGTGTGCTGATTCAGCTTGGCGTTCTGTCTCTTCTTTCTTACTGATGGCATACGAGTCTGGATTAATTTCCGAAGCAAGCATGAGTTCTCTAGCGAGTGCTTTCTCAATCGAACGTTGTTTCTTGGCTGACTCCAAAGCACCAATGCAGAGATTCCGGATTGCTATGTCTACTCTTCTGGTTGGTGAGACATCAACTCCACTATACACTCTGATCCCACCATATCTTAGTGATACAACTGCAGCTCTGGGGGCGGAATTCTCCAAGGCTTGAACCAGGATTTGAGCAGGATTCTCTTTTTTCTTAGTGTGGATCATTTCAAAGGAATTCTTCAGAACGGTATAGGCCTGTGCTTTTTTCCCAGTGTATTTTTCTGAACGCATCAAGTTATTGATGAACCTTTCTATTACAGTGAGGCCTCTCTTTCCGAACTTTTTCTTGGAATGTCTACCTCCAGTGTGGGGTACTTGAAAGGCGTCCAGATTTATGTATTTTTCTAATGTTGTATCAACGATATTAACTTCAGTCAAGTTCCATTTGCCAAAGAGAGGCATAACCGGCATTTCGGGTTCAGAAACTTCAACCATTTCCTCAACTGGATTTTCTTCAACCTCTTCCATACTTACCTTATCGGTTTCTCTTTTCGACCACGAACCATCTCTCTGAGAGATACATTATTAACTTTAGCGACTCTATACCTTACACCTGAGAGATCACCATATGATCTTCCCATTCGACCTCCGACTCCTTCTATTACTACCTCGTCGTGTTCATCGATGAAACTTATAGCAAGATTGCCAGGTGCAAGTGCAGTTACTTGCCTACCATTCTTTATGAGTTGAACTCTTACACACTTTCTTATTCCTGAATTTGGCTGTTTTGCTTCTACACCAACTTTTTCAACAACTATACCTTTGGCTTGGGGTGCTCCTTGTAAGGGGTCAGCTTTTTCTTTCAGCTTCATGACTCGCTTTCTGTAATATCTGTCATTCCAGCGATGTTTTTGGCGATTGCTACGTTGCTTTGAAGCAGTATAGAGGCCTTTTGCCACGATATTTCCAGTCCCATAATCGGGATTGCAGCGCAGAAGGGGGCTGTATATATACAGTTCGGCAAGTAAAACCTTTTGTTTAGCAACCTTGCAAGGGTATCAGGCCACCGTAGCTTAGCCCGGTTGAGCGGCTGACTTGTAATCAGCAGGCCGAGGGTTCAAATCCCTCCGGTGGCTCCACCCATTTATTCTTATTTAGCCACACACTTGAGGTTTTACCCTGAGGTCAAGTCATAAGATATGTTACGAAGTACTTCGATTAAAATTGATTCTTGGAAACCCGTAAAACTCCTAGCACGGCAATCAGTTAAAGATGACATAGTGGCTTTATCCTGTGATTTGAAAGGTGATGTAGCTGCAATAATCTCGAAGTCTTCACTTAGGATTTTTACCAATCGTGAACTATTGGATAGTGTACCTTTGAAGAGAGGTAGACAAATACATGTTTCCGATAACACAGAGAGAATTTTTGTTCTGACAGCAGACGCATTGCTATGTTATGATTATTGGGGTCAGATTAAATGGACTTACAGAGGCGTAGATTCTAACAGTCAATTCTGTGTAAATGAGGATGGAACTAGAATCGCACTCTCTGAATCTAATTCTTTGAAAGTGATCAGTCGCTTTGGTGAGGTTTCTTGGGATTCAACGTTTGAAGACAAAATACGGAAATTTGTTTTTGCCCCTAATAATTTGGTGGTGATTTCAACAATCTCAGGCCTTTTTCTAATTGAAACCGACAACAAAATAGTTGAATTGAATTCCAATTTCGTTGCATCTGAGATTTCATGTTCTTCAGATTATTTGATTGTTAATTCAGAGGATACTATGATTGCATTTTCATATACGGGAACCGAATTGTGGAAGAAGGAAGGAATTGCTACCTCAAATGTTTCGTTTTCAAATGATGGTGTCAAACATGTTTTCCTTAGGGATTCCAAAATCCTTGTTTGTCAGGATCGTAACGGTGATGAGATCTGGACCTATCGTTCCAAGGATGAACTACAAGATGCTTATGTACTGGAATCTGGCAATATGGTTGGAGTTTATTCTAACACCGTATTCCATATAATTGATTATCAGGGGAAGCAGGCTTGGTCTTACCAAGCCAGAGAAAAAGTTGTGGGATTCTCTTTTTCGAATCATGGTGGTGACGTAATTGTCGTATCAGACAGTAAGATTCATTGGTTTCAGAACGAAGGGTTCCTAAGGACAAGTGTTGATGACGAATTGGATAAAGCAGAACAATTATTCCATAAAGTTTCAGTTTATGATAGTAATCTGGATCAGTTAAGGTATGATATGGAAAAGGCAAGGTCACTTCAATCAGGAAAATTTGAATTAGTAAAAGATTCCTTTCAGATTATTAATAGAGTCAATATGCGCTTGGCATCACTTCATCAGCGTCATGTGGGCTATTTAGATGCCCTTCCTTCTTTCATGAAACAATTAGGGCTTCAGGGAGCTCAGACTGACGAAATGATACCTTTGTTATACAGGTACTATTCATTGCATAGCGACCTGTCTGATACTTCATCATTAAGTGAGTTACTGGAGCGAGCTAATTTCCTTTTGACTAAATTGAATAGATATGAGCCATCTGATTCAAAAAGTGACAAGGGCAGTAAAGGACCTAGTCCAAACCATTTCTTAAAAGAGGCTAAGCATAGTATTTCTGAAGAGATCATAAACATCAAAGGATTGATAACAAGCCGAAACAAGGACGTTGAGTCACTTGAATCCAACCTGAAATATTTGGTAATTGAGTGGTTGAAGACTGGTGCGTTGGACACCGAACCACGTGATTTTGTGGGGACATACCAAAAAAGCGAACTGATCCGTGAAGAAAAACACGAATTGGTTGTAAGCAAGATCGAAAATTCAATGGCTTTTATCGATTATTCCGAGAAACACGAACACCTTGTTTTAGAATCCTTAAATTTTACATGCAAAGATAAAGTGAGCCTTAATCTTACGATAAAGAACGGTTATGAGGGGTCTGTTAATAATTTATTCTTTAGAATTAGAGTGGAGGGAAGTGGCCTTAATCTGGCTGAACCTATATCTGGAGTCATACGTCTAAATCATCTGAAAGTCAATGAGTCCTATTCACCTGTCTTTCGTTTTGAACCCATTAACCGTGCTTTCACCAAGGTGGTCATGGTCGTTCAATATTTGGATGACGCTGGTAGACGCTATACTTCCTGGGTGGGTGAAATCGACGCTGATTTCTTGGGTTGCTATGTCAAGCCCTCCGAAATAGATGAGGAGAAACATGGGGACTTGCGTTTGGAGTACAAGGATCACACCTCGCATGCAGCCGTAAACATTGAAGGTCTAACAATCAACAAGATAACAAACATATCAAAGGAGTTACCGGGGATGTACTTGTGTAGTTTCAAGGAAGAGAGTTCACGTTCCATAATTTATCATTCTGCCAAGTCCAGCTTGGATGATTCAGATTACCTATCAATGATATTCTTGAGAAGTATAGGTGGTGAGGAATCATTGCGTAGTGCCCTCGAATTGGTTTGTCATGCATCTGATATAGAAAAATCATCAGAATTAAAGGATGGGCTTATGTCTTATCTGAAGGGTAAACTCTTGGAGTCGAACGGTCGCTTAGTTTAGTATTCGCGCCATTTGTGCTTACATTTTGTGCACTGATAAATTCGAGTTGCTGGCTCATCGGCCGCTCGTGTTTGCCTAATTACCCATGTGGCTTCATGATTTTTGCATTTCTCACAGATAATCTTAACAGTTGGCAATGTTCCTTCTATGCTTTCGGTTACCACGATTTCTCGATCAACCCTTTTTCTTGTAGTTGTATTCTTTCCACCCGTGGGTTCACTGTGGCCACAAGGCAATTTAGTCACAGGATCTGGCCTTTTACATTCCATTTGGCTGGTTTTTCTATTCAATTTCATAAAGGCTTTACATTTTGGACAGATTGGTAATTTCATACTATCAACTTACGTCTTCAACAAGTTCCGTTGCTTGATTTATAGTTATTTGATTAACCCCAAAAGCAATGCAAATGGTGGTCTGGAAGCCACCGTCTAATGATATTGCTCCAGCATTCTGTGTCCAGAAAATTGTTTTGACCTGCACAATTTCTCCCACACCTAGATGTTCAAAAAATTTGGCAGTCTCAGTCACTTTCGCATCCCATTTATACAAAACTGCATTAGATGGCAAGCCATCATTATTTTCATTCAGGATAATACCCTTACCAACGAGTGTCAGACCTTCATCTTCAGCTTTATCTTTTATTTTTTCGACTACGATACTTTGAATCCGGCTTTCCACGTTTACTAGAGAACTGATAGATACAACAATCAGTCTCCCTGACCTCCCATCCGTAGAGTCATAGGTCAGGCTTGAAATCTTGAAGTGCCCGTTGAATTCTTTAGTGTATTTTTGATCAAAAGGACCGTTCCAGATTCCTGCCGCCAAATATAATGAACTTTGCTCAACTTCAGCAGTTTTATATCCGATTAATGTTGGACCGATTACCAATAGACCCAAAAGAACTACTAGAATCAGAGTGAATAATCTCTTGAACCATCGTCTCTTACCCTCTTTTTCCCATCCTCCAACGCGTAGTTCAGGTTCTTCCATACGATATATATTCAGTCTTCCGTAATAAGGACTGCTTCAACTGGACAAACCGACTCACAGGCACGGCATATGATACACTCTTCTTCGCGTATCATTATAGCTTTTTTATCAGATTCAGGATGGCTGGGAGTGTCAATCCATTCAAACACTTCAACAGGGCAGGCGTCTATACAAGCCCCATCTGCTATACAAAGGTCAAAGTCGACACCAACTATAGTTCCCCAGACGCCAAGTTTGTCGCTACCAATTCCACTATAGGAATCTTGGTCTTTGGCCCAGATTTGTATAGGCTGATTCTCCCCGTCATAGGTTGCAACTTTCTCATACTCTGTCAGGTAGTTTTCATTTATTGTCATACCAATCGATTGTCACTTACCATCCCACTTAATAATATTTCTTCCAATAAGGCCCAAATTAATTAAACGACCCCTCAAAACTTATGTTCATGGGAGAAGTCGCCCTGAAATACAGATTGATGCCTGAATCACCTGATTCAGATACGGATGCAATAGTTGACGCTATACCAGCAGTCATACCTGATGATGCCAGTTTTGGTGCACACGAGGTCAAACCATTTGCCTATGGCCTGAAAGCCGTTATGATTGTGATTATTGGTATAGATAGAGATGGATTTGCGACCGAGGTTGAAGACGGCCTGAATAGTCTGGCCAACGTCCAGACGGTTATTCTGGAAGAGCAGTCATTGATCTAGGTTTTTTATAAAACACCAAGAATATAAATCACTTCTCCGTAGGTGTTTGATTATGGCTGACCGAGCACCTCTGTCTTACACGACAACTAGGTTAACATTAGGAACGTTTCTTCGAATCATGTTTCGACCTAGGTATCTTGGTAGGGCTAAGATTCCAGTGGATGGCCCCTTGATAATTGCGGCCAATCATCTTTCCCACATTGATCCCGCGTTCATAATGACTGCAGTCAAAAGACCGATTTCCTATATGTCCAAGAAGGAACATTTTGTTGGGGCCGTTAGACGTTTGGTGTTCAAACAAGTAGGCGTGATCCCAGTTGATCGAAAGGTGGGTGGTACGGAAGCACTTGATGGAGCAATTCAGGTTCTGAAAGATGGAGGGGCCATTGGTATCTTTCCAGAGGGGACCCGTTCAAGAGATGGCACCTTGGGTCCAGGCAAGACGGGTGTAGCACGTTTGGCTGCAGCTACGGGTGCTGCGGTGGTCCCGGTTGCCATTCGCCAGACAGATGACGTGTGGCCAGTTTCCAAACGAGTACCTCGTCCTTGGAGAAAATTCTACTATAAATTTGGTGACCCCCTCTACTTTGGAGGTTCAGAGATCAATGCCGAGAGTCTACACAAATTCACGGATGAGGTAATGGATAGTATAGTTGCCTTGTCGAAGGAGTGCGAGGACTATTGGCAGTCCCAAAAAGTTTCAGTCAGATTACGAAACTGGACTGAGAAGACCCGCTCGGGTGTCCGTCATAGGATAGAGTCCTGGCGCAAAAATCGCAAAGTTCCCATACTCTCTCGAATTAGGAAGTAGTCATTTCCTATTCAGGTTCTCTCTGAACATTCTAGCTTGACATTACCGCCCCTAAGTTCCAACCTAATTTTGTCCCCTGAGTTGATTGCCTGGCAGGGGTCCTCTTCGAATGAGTGGGCATAGGGTATTCCTAGAAGGCTGCATGCCGGTATAGTTTGCTGATCCAAATCGGTGTTGATTATCGCTTTTGGACCATTTCCATTGTAGAATAACCCGAGTAAAACATAGGGTGCTACTGTTGAACCACTACCTTTTGGAAAGATCAGAATTTTATCTGCGATGGATTTCCCATTGATTGGGTGCCCTTCCTCTTCAATGGTTCCAGTTTCACGATTGACGAAACCTAGAAAGGTTATTGGAACATCAGTAACCAAGGCTTCACCTTCTATATCCCATTCCTCCTGTGACTTTAGTCCTTCTCCTGAGATTACTACATTACCTTCTTTACGTGTTTTTCTGGATTCTAAGCGTTGCACTTTGCCTAGACTTCTTTTAGTTCTAGTCACTTTCAATAGATTCGGTTTTGCAGCATGCTCGATACAACCTGCTAATCTCATAACAGAGGTATTAATCGAATTAAGTCCTGACTTCAAGTAGTGTTCAGCCTTCATAGAATTCGTCAGAATATGCTTAATCTTTGCATGATTGTAATGTACAACTTCAGGGCACGTTTCACGTAGAACGAGTCCACCAGCATCTTCTACAATCTTGACTAATCCCTCTTTTTCTGCCTTCGCAAAATTTTCAGACGAAGTGAACAACCACAAACGTCCTTTTGGCAATTCTTTTCCATCAACTAATTCCGCAGTTCTCTGAATCTCCTCATATGAGGCTTGAGGGCATCCTATAGTCACCAGATCAACTCTGTTCTTGGGCGCTAGTTCTGAATATCGTTTCTTAAGATCAAGAGCTGTGAATCTGATGTCAGCATGAGAATCTGCGACTTGGGGATTGTCAGTAAAACCATCAACAAACAACATTGGGCAGCCATAATTTGCAGCCGCAGCAGTCAATGCCTTTCTGCATTCCGAATTCAAATTCTTGAGTCCGAATATTATTGGAATTGGCCCATATTCCATTTTCCATTGTGGCTGTATCTGTTTCCCAATCCAGTCTCCTAAAATTGAATAATCTACAGGTTCTTCCAAATCACAGTTCACTGTCACTGTCAGGTTGGGAACACGATTTTCATCCAAAAGGAGCCCATATTCAGGCGTAAAACCACAAATTGCAGTTGCAATTGCTGATAATCCGGATTCTCTGTTTGTTCTTAGTTTTGTATATGAATTGGCAAAGCAGACGGCATTTGATTCAGCCCAGGAGGCATTTCCTTCAATGCTGGGATTATCATAAGGAGTACACGACAACGTCAATTTTATCCCCAGTTGTTCGTAGGCATCCAGGATATTTTGTTGTTTTTCGACATAGTCCTTTACAGGTATGTCCATATCCTCGATTTTTGTCCTGTCGCAACCTGCAGAATTCAGGGTCGTTTCAACTGCAGTTTCTGAACACCCCTCAGCTGTTAGGTCTTTCAAAAATCTGATTAATCCTTCACCTCCAGTCAGGGGAGATACTCCCGATACATGAGCCGAGGTTACGGGTATGAGTTTTTTTGCACCCGCAGCTTCACCCAGATCGACCAGTAACCTCATTGCCTTTTGTTTGGTGGAACTTTGGCCACCTTTCAGCATATCCTTCTGTTCGGAAGTTAGTATCATTTAATCTAGATATTCTTCCAGGTTCACCTGCATTCCCGGTTTTGTCTTACTGAAGTCATTTCGTTCTCGATCCAGAGGTATGGTACAATCAAATCCGACTTTGACGGTGCCTCTTGTCTTAGGGTCTGCACTGGGATCCAGAGACGAACCTTTGACTCCTGTTTTGATAACTAGATTCTTATCGGCTTGAAAACGTGTGGCCATTGCCCATTCCACAGCCTGTGGATTAGTAACATCGATATCATCATCTACGATCCAAACGTGTTTCATGGAGGCGTGCCCGTCAAAAGCAGCTTCAATTGCCTTCCTTCCATCATCTTCATTTTTCTTTTTGATAGATACCACACCATGTAACCACGAACCTCCACCATGTGACATGAAAACATCATGACATTCAATGACCTTGTTAACCGAATTGAATATGGTCGGTTCACGTGGCATCCCCATCAGGACTTTGTGCTCTGGACCACTAGGTAGTAGTGCGTGGAATACAGAATCATCTCTGATGAAAATACGCTTAATTCTAGCCACTGGCTGCTTGCGTATTATATCTGGTGTCTCGGTCAGGTCAACAAATGGTCCCTCGTCGTGCATGTCCCCGGTAAATTCGCATATCATTACCACTTCAGACTGAGGAATAAAATGACCTGCCAGTTCAATCACGGGAGAATCGGCCAGGGCATTTGCCACAGCCATTTCATCTTCCTCTATCCCGAAAGATGTTGCTGCGCCTAACAAAACTGGAACAGAAACGCCATTGCAGAATGCAAATTCCTTGAGACCCCGTTTCATGTAATCCATAAGATGTCTATCGAGAATTCTCATGACGAGATGTTGATTATCAATCTTCATTGCACGGTGGAAAGACAAATTCCTTCCATATTCCTTATCGTTAGCCACGGCCATTGCCGAGGAAATGTATGCTCCCCCATCTATGGGCTGATGTGTAAGTATCGGTAGTTTTTCAAGAGAGGCCTCGATTTCCTTGTACCCCTTTGCCTCTTTGACATCCGGTGTTTTGCTTTCTATTACAGCCTTTGATATCTTTCCAAGAACCTCATTTGGTGTACATTCAAGTCCCAAGGCTACAAGTTCCCGGCTTGAACAAATGTTGGTTATGCATGGAAGAATGCTCCCCTTCACATTTTCCAAGTACAGTGGCCTATCACCTGCGTCCTCCATCAGGGCTGCAACTTCATAAACCGGATCAACCTCTCTGGTCACTCGTTGTAATTTTCCTTTTTCTTCCAGTAGGTCAACGAATTCTCTGAGATTCATATTTGTTCTCCAAATGAAGTCTGGTAGGCTCTATATCCGGCTTCCGTTATAGCCTCACATATTTTCTTTTGTGTCTTCTTATCCTCTGCAAGTGCGACTATATTCCCACCTCCACCACCTCCCGTCAATTTGGCACCGAGGGCCCCTTTTTCACGTGCTATTTCGACAAGTTCTTCTAATATTTTATGGCCAACACCAATGGAGTTCAGTAATTCATGATTCTTATCCATTAATTCACCCACTTGTTCCGCATTGCCACTTTCGATTGCAATCTTTCCATTCCGAGTAATCTTTTCAATCTCATCAAAATATCCATCCATCAAGCCGGGTTCATTTTGCCAAGTCTTTCTGACATTGGCCACGGTTTTCTTGGTTGAGGCCTCAATTCCGGTATCTCCTATGACCAGTCGGAAAAGTTTCCCTGGTTCAAAAGTTTCAGGATTCTGCCCTTTGACAAAGTACACTGGCATCTCATAGGCCACTACAGTGTTGTCAATTCCGCTCGGAGTTCCGTGAACAATCTTCTCGGCTTCAAAGACAAGTTCAGATATCTCATTTGCAGCCAGATCAACGCCTAAATGTCCAGATAAGGCTCTACAAACTGCAGTGGATGTAGCTGCGCTACTTCCCATTCCTGATCCTTGAGGAAGTTTGGAAGTTAGATTTATAGTAAGATTGGGCTCCTGTCTATCAGTTATAGCCAAGATAGATTGAGCAAGTACGGTGAATTGATTCCTGTTCGTACTTAATTTGAATTTTTTGTTCACATCCATGGCATTTATGGTAATCCCGTTCTCACCAGGTTCGCTCCAGGCAGTGGCTCTCATACCCGATACTGGAATTGCGATTGCAGGCTTGCCATAGACTACAGCATGTTCCCCAAAAAGAATGATTTTGCCAGGTGCGGTAAACCGACCTTCCATACTCTGTCGGAAATATGTGCACTTATACCGTTATCTGTCGTAAATGTATTAATACCCTTTCAATAGGAACCTATGGGTTTTTTTGATACATTAAGTCGTGGCTGGACGCTTAGCAAGCTTAGTTTTTCCGTTGTAAAGGCTGATCCAGAGTTGTTGCTTTACACGTTTTTATCGGCAATGATGGTATTCATTACGATTATTGCAGCAGCATATCCTGGCTATGAAGCCGAACAATCGGATGAAAGTCATTGGGCCATGACAGATCAAGTAATAGATCCCGAGACGGATGAACCCAAAATGGTGATGAATGAAGAAACAGGCAAGCTTGAACCTGTAGGCCGGGAACCCACTGGTGAATACATGGCTTGGATATTTCTAACCTATATGATAGGTGCTATTATCGTAGTATTCTGGAATTCTGCAATAATTGTCAGTGCGCATGAAAGACTGACTGGTGGCGATCCTACCATAATGACAGGTATCAAAGCAGCCTTCAGTAGGATTCATATAATTATATTGTGGGGAATTATTGCTGGAACAGTTGGTCTTCTTCTTAGAATTGCCAGAGATGCAATTAGTAATAATAAAAAAGCACATCCAGCCTTGAAAATATTAGCATATATTATGATGTGGATGGTGGAGATAGCGTGGTGGCTTTACACATTCTTTATCATACCAATGATTGTACTGGAGAAAAAAGGTATTAGAGAGGGGTTGAGAGATAGTCGCTCCCTATTCGGAAAAACTTGGGGTGAAAACGTAACAAGTGGTTTAGGTATTGGCTTAATTACACTTTTTGGCATAATAGTTTCTCTGCTTATTAGTTATCTGGTTTTTATGATATCTCCAATCGCTGGTATTGTCATCGGCGCAGCACTAATTGGAATCCTGATCTTGTGGACCAATACGGCTGAGGTCGTTGTGGTTGCAGCACTGTATGAATATGCCAAAACTGGAAAAATGCCTGATTTGAATGGCAATGGTTCACAGTTTGAAGAGGCTCTCCCGTGGGAATCTAAGTCTGGCTGGGCCAATGAGTCCGCTGAGACAAAAGCATGGCGTGAAGGAACTGGTTAGGCAGTAAACCAAACGTTATAAGAATCCCCAGAATGAGGAATAATATGGACCGTGTTGTGGTCGGTATAACCGGAGCCTCCGGAATTCCCTATGGAATACGCTTGCTCGAAGCTCTGAAGGAGTCTGATGTAGAAGTCCACTTGACTTGCAGTCCTTCAGCAGAGTTGGTGAACAAACACGAGGGTGACGGACGTAGCTGGAAGTCGGTTCTTGCTTTGGCTGATATAGTTCACGATAATGATAATCTTGCAGCTAGTATAGCCTCAGGTTCATTCAAAGCCAAGGCAATGGCTATTGTTCCTTGTTCAGGCACTACACTTGGCAAATTAGCGGCCGGAATATCAGATAATCTCGTTACACGTGCAGCATTGGTCATGCTCAAGGAAAGGCGCCAACTTATCCTCGTTCCGCGCGAGACGCCGCTTAGTACGATTTATATAGATAATATGTTAAAATTATCGAATGCAGGCGCAATCATCGCACCCGCCTCACCAGCCTTTTACAACAAACCCAAGACTCTGGAAGATAACATCAATTTCATCGTGGGCCGAGTTCTGGATCTACTTGGATATGACTCCGATATTTTTTCGAGATGGGAGGGTAGTGAGTGATCGCTGGTAATTGCAAGCAATGTGGTAATTTAGCGACAACAACCTGTAAGACCTGTTCGGAAGTTCTCTGTAAATCCTGTTTCCAAGACCACCGTTGCAAACCTTTGAGTTTTTAGTACCCATCTCTCTCCCATTCATCAATGAAACCACAATCCGTTACTGTCGGTGAGACGCAAATAAGGATTTTACCGACTGTCAAAGGTCTGGTCTCGGAGTCCGAGATAGTTGAGTACGAGATAAATTCCTTCAAACCGGATCTGGTTGCATTGAGTATAGGTCCCGAGGAGGTCAAAGGGACAAGGGAATGGGATGGTGAACCATATGATATGTCTGGATGGGATGAAGTCTATGGGCTCAGCCTCCGCAAACTTCTGGGGGATGCCTCGGTAAGATTGCCTCCGCCTTCTTTCAGTACGGCAATCAAGCTTTCAGATTCAAATGGTATTGAAGTAGTAGGCATAGATATGGATGAACAATCGTTTACGGAAGCCTACACCTCGAACGTTTCAATGTGGCAGCTTTACAGAAGAGGCAGATTGGAAAAGTACATGGCCAAGAAGGGTATTGCAGGTTCTACTCCGGAGGAGATTTCTATCAATATGGAAAGATCCATAAGGGAGATTGGAGGCTTTGCAAAGTTAGAGGAACAGAGAGTAAGCACCATGGCTGAGAATATACGTTCATATTCAGACAAGGTCAAGATTCTAGCAGTCATCGAAGTTCCAAATGTAGATTCTTTGGTCAAATTGTTGAAAGAAAGCTAAAACACCCCCTTCTCTACGACAAACCGGGCTCGTGAGGTAGCTTGGAAACCTGCTGGGCTTCGAACCCAGATCCGGGGGTTCAAATCCCCCCGAGCCCGCCATTTTTATAACCAGTTTGATAGGTTTGTGGATGGCTGACGGTGATATTGGAACTATCGACGAAGAAGAGTTAATCTGGACGAATAATTTCCCAGGCCTCAGTCAGGGAGGCGTATTGCCTTCCGCCGAGCCTTGCCAACGTGTCCAGTTTAGATGAATCGGGTCTACCTCTTTCATCCAGCATGCCATCATCGATGTGAATTCGGATTATCTCTACCAGTAGCATATCTCCTGGTCCATTTCCGACCTCCAGATGCCGATACAATTTGCCTTCCAGCGCAACCCTGGCATCCCTCAGTCTGGGTGGTTTGACATCAGTCGATTTGGCCTTCTCCAGTCCTGCTATCTCGAATTCATCGTCTTCAGGTGGTAGTTCGGCCGAGGTCTTGATCATCTTTTCAGAAAGTTCAACACTGGTCAGATGAATGACGCATTCACCGGTATCTATCAGGTTCTGTGACGTGTCCTTATGTTTCCCAGCCCGTCTTCCTATTCCCAGAGAAACAATGGGTGGGTTTGCAGAAACCCCTCCATAGAAGGAAAATGGTGCCAGATTATCGATTCCTGCCTTCGACTTGGTTGAGACCCAGGCTATTGGCCGAGGTATTAATATTCTGTAGAAGAAACTAGTAATTTCTTTCTGCTCTGTTTCAGCTATATTTATTTCCATTATTCGAATTCCGGTTCTCTTTTTTCCAGAAATGCCTTGATTCCTTCTATAGCATCACCACTGTTACCACTTTCACGGTTTTCTTCACGTTCTTTCCTTAATTCATCTTCCAAGGACAGATTTTCAGACTCCAAAAGCAGTCTCTTTGTCTCAGCTATTGCCTCTAGAGGTCCGGAAGCTAGTTCATTGGCCATTTCAAGGGTTCTTTGGTTTAAATACTCATCTTCTATAACTTCATGTACTAGTCCCCACTCCAGCATTTCACTAGAATTCAGGTTTTTTCCTCCAAAAAATAGAGACTGTGTACGTCCTAGTCCTATTAATCTTGGCAAGATGTATGTCGTTCCACCAGCTGGTACAAATCCACGCTTGAAATGTGCGCTTAGCAACTTGGCTGATTGCCCTGCGATCCTGTAATCTCCTGCTAGAGCAAAACCTAGTGCTCCGCCTGCGACAATCCCATTCAATGAGTTGACAACAGGTTTTCCCATGGTCAGAATTGTGGTAAAACAGGCATGAATCTGTTCAGTCAGTTTGTAGAATAAATCTCCAGCTTTGGGCAAATGTTCACCCATCTCATTTACATCACCTCCAGATGAGAATGCTCTTCCTTTTCCAGTTACAACTAAACATTTCACAGACTCATCATTAGCTGAATCCTTGACGGCATTATTCAGTTCTGTGGCCATCTCTAAGGTTATCGGATTCAGTTTCTCAGGTCGATTCAGGGTGATAATCCTAATATTTCCATCATTTTCTACTAATATTGTCATTTTCTTTTCCTCAGTGCAACTACAGCTATCAGGCTGAAGATTATAGATAATGGAGACAAGGCTGGCGTTATTTCGCCATCGTCCTCCATAACGTCCCCTAATTCCATTGTGATCTGTGTCAGGTCAGCTTCTTCTCCCACATGGACTAGTCTCAGATATTGTAGGACATTACTGCCTTTCTTGATGGTCTTGGTTTCTCCAGGTCCGATTTTTTCAGTAATACCGTTTCCAGCAGTTATGTTGTAGGCCGCCCCCCATCCGGTGTTGATTACCTTCACAGAATCTGAAGTTTCACTAACTATTTCCAGGTGTCCGCCAAATAATAACAGATTTTCCCATGCTAAGTCGTACATCAATAATTCATTGGCCAATGCTTCCCTGATAGTCGTTGTTACACCAGGTAACCATTGCATGGTATCTACCTCAACAATTACACTTACTGCATTTCTGGCCCCATATCCCCAGGCTATGGACTCTCCAGCACCACTTGGATCCCGGTATGATAGACCAGATACATTTGTTGATTCATTTAGAAAATGTTCATACAAATCCCAGTCAGCGATAGGTACCGCGAATTCTCCCGTAATCTTCCAGGGAAGAACAATATCGTTTGAACCTGTATGACCCGAGAAATAGACGTACAGATTCATTCCTCTCATCATTTCCATATTAGCTTGAGTCTCAGCCTCGCTTCCTTCACTTGGTCCTCGATAGGTCCCGGAGGCAGGACAGGAACCCCGCGTGTCACTGGTTCCATACATCCCCCACATGTAGGGATAATTCCGGTTCAGATCGACACCATTCCAGTTGTTTCTACAATCCTCCAGATATCCGTCCGCATTCATGACAGGAGTCACGACCAATCGTTTTCCTTCCAGATAGGTTGGATCTGCCGCACTTCTTTCTAATACGTCCTGTAAGAACAGGAAAGCTGCTTCTGCAGACATTCCTTCATTTCCATGGTGCACTCCATCGACGTACATGGTTGGTAGAGCCCCCAATTCCTCCTCAGATAGTTCAGTGATATTCAGTGCGACATCCACAGAGAATATTTCCAGTCCCAGACCGGTACTGGAAGCGTGTTCAGAGTAAATCGCAATATCTGGATAATTGCCTGCCAATTCCTCGGTGTCACCTTTCATTGAGTAGTAATTATGAAGAACTTCAACAGCTTCGCTAGGTTGTGCTGCGAATGCCAAGAAAACAATGACTAATAGTGGAAGAATATATTTCACTAATTGGATGACAGTAGCCGTATCAAATAAGTTTATCTACAATAATTCATTTATAGTATTACGTTCTATTGAATAAGATTATATGGTAGACAAGGGTTTAACTGATGGTAATGGTTTGACCAATGGCAATGGTTTGACCAACGGTAATGGTCTAACCAACGGTAATGGTCTAACCAATGGTAATGGTCTAACCAATGGTAACGGTCTAACCAACGGTAATGGTCTGACTAATGGAAATGGATTGGGCGGTTACTCACAAATCGAGCTAAAGTCAAAGGACAGAAGACCTTTTTTCAGATATTTGCTTTTTCTTCTCGCTCTCATCATGATTGGTGGTGGTTGCATATTCTTCCTGAACGAAGGAACAGAGGACACCATTAGGGTAGATGGTAAGACAGGAGATTGGGAAGGAATACGGAAAGTGGGTCTTGAGAACGGTAATATTGAAAATTCTAATGTTGATTTATCTTTGGTTTCGGCAAATATGGATAGGGTTTATCTGTCTTTTTTGGTATTCACAGTTGAGCCACTCTTCAATTCCGAGGAGGGTCGCACTTTACGGATTCTGGTTGATAGTGATAATAGTACCGAAACCGGTTATTTTGTTCCAGGGATGGGTGCCGATTACATGATCGAGATATTTGGCCAGAAAGCACCTTTCACGAATAATGTGACGATTTTAAGTTCAACACTTTATGTTTTTGATAATAATAGAGACAGATTTGATTGGCACGCCTTTTCCCCATTTGCACCTGTTGAAGTAGCAGCAGATGGAAATACAATAGAAGGTCAGGTACCCCTTTTTGATATGGGGATAGATCCTAATGCTGTAGTGAAAGTAGCGTGGCAGACATCAGACGGTTCAGGTGTTACAGATTTGGCAGAGATAATAATGGGATTGAATACAGAAGATTTAGTAATAACCGAAGTGATAGAATCCCTTCAGAGACCAGAACCGATGTTATCAGATGGCAGGCTGACAATTGACGGTTTTTTTGAGGATTGGATAGACATCAGCAAATATCCAGATCTGGATGGGAATCCGGTGGCAAACCTCAATGCAGATTTGGAGGAATATACTGTGGTCAATGAGGGTTTTGACTTTTTCTTTTACTTGCGTGTCAAAGGAGGAGTTCTAGAAGGTACAGCGATTCCATCGGTTCAAGCACGTAACATCCCGAGTTATGAGGGCACTTCCAATCAGGTTGATGTAGTCAATCCGATATCTGATGATGCTGAATCGGTATTGCCTGAGCTCAATGGCCTAGACACTATCTACATTTTCTTAGACACTTATCATCCAGATTCCGAAGGTTTCGAAGTTAATGATTCGTTTTACGCCAATAAGATGATAGAAATCACAGGTCAGAATGGTGTGATATCATCTTCTAATTTGTACAATTATTCATCATCAGGTGGTTCAAATTCATGGGAATGGAATTATTTCAGGGCAATCGATTCCGCAGCTTTTGGTAGCGAGTTGGAATTAGAGACCTCAGGTCTGGGTGATGCTTTCAGGGTCTACTATCATTTAGTATCTTGGGATGACTCTGAGGATTATTCAGATGGCTTCTGGGTAAGTTTAGGTAATTCAGGCGCTAGGACCGATCCTTCTTGGACTCAACGCAATATAGATACAAGTTTTGACGGAGCTACGTCAGTTTATGCTATTGATATTGATGGAGATGGAGACCTTGATGTTTTAGGTGCTGCAGACACAGCTAACGACATTACTTGGTGGGAGAACACTAACGGAGCTGGAACAAGCTGGACTGAGCACACAATTGAAGGCAGTTTCAATTCAGCACGTGACGTTTACGCTATTGATTTAGATGATGACGGAGATGTGGATGTTCTAGGTGCTGGTGCTAATGACATTACATGGTGGGAAAATGATGGTAGTGAGAGTTTTACTGAGCATACAATTGACGGCACTTTTGATCATGCATATTCAGTTTATGCCACAGATATAGACAATGATGGTGATGTGGATGTCTTAGGATCTGCACGAAGGGATGATGATGTAACATGGTGGGAAAATGATGGCAGTGAGAGTTTTACTGAGAACACGATTGACGGTAATTTCGACGGCGCAGAAACAATCTTTGCAGCAGATATAGGTGGTGACGGCGATATGGATATTTTGGGTGCATCAAATGAAGACGACGATATAGTTTGGTGGGAAAATACTGCTACTTTCAGTTTCGACCCGACTTGGAGTTCAGCAAATATTGCAACTAGTGCCGATAGAGCGATGGATGTTTACGTGGCAGATATGGATAATGATGGAGACTTGGATATTGTTTCAGCATCATATAAGGATGATACAATAGCATGGTATGAGAATGATGGTGCCTCGAATCCAAGTTGGACTGCATCAAATATTGCAACCAGTGCAAATGGGGCGGAGTCAGTTTTTGTAGCAGATATGGATAATGATGGTGATATGGATATTGTTTCAGCATCCTGGATAGATGACACGATAGCGTGGTATGAGAATAATGCTGGAATCCCTGAATTTTCCAACATAATGATGCCAATCGTCTCCGTTTTGGCTATAGTGGGTTTCAACTACAGACGAAGAAAAACACTTTAGTCTGCCATCGATAGCCACTCAATGTCTGGCTTACTTGATGGCAAAATTGCAATAATAACGGGAGGTTCCAAAGGTATTGGCTACAGTATAGCTGAACGTTTTTGTAAAGAGGGAGCCCATGTCATCATTTGTAGTAGAAATGATTCCGAGTTGTTAAAAGCTGCATCACAACTGGGTTGCGATTCACATCAACTGGATGTTAGTGATTCCGGAGCGGTCAGGTCCATGGCGGATTGGTTCTCCAAAGAGCATGGAAAATTGGACATCCTGATCAATAATGCAGGCCTGATTCGTCCCGGAACGATAAAATCAGTAACAGAGGAGGACTGGGATCTCCAAATCGATGTTAATCTCAAGGGTCCATTCCTGATGAGTAATGCTTTCCTTCCGCATATGAACGAAGGCAGTTCTATTCTGAATATAGCCTCTACAGTTGGCCTTAGGGCAATGCGCGGTGCGGTAGCCTATTGTGCTTCCAAGGGAGGTGTGGTTAATCTGACAAGGGCGATGGCGCTGGATTTGGCAGGTAAGATACGTGTGAATTGTATTTGTCCTGCAGTTGTTGACACACCTATGATTGCTGAAAGACTTTCAACTGGGAGACTCACAAGGCAAGATTTTGATGAAGTTCAGCCTATTGGTAGAATGGGAAAGCCTGAGGAGATTGCTGCAATGGCACTTCACCTCTGTGGACCCGAAGCGGAATGGACTACTGGGTCAATCATCACGGTTGATGGTGGGCAGACTGCAGGTTAGATATAGCCAATTCTATTGATTAATAGTGAATTATTACGATATTTTAGAAATTGAAGAGGATGCAGATTCGAATTCTATAAAGAAAGCCTATAAGAAATTGGCAAAGAAATTCCATCCTGATTTAAATCCTGATAATGTTGAGTGGTCTGAAGAGAAATTCAAACAAATAAACGAGGCTTATCATGTCCTGATTGATGAGGATGAGAGACGCAAATATGATCAATATGGTTCCGAATATATTCCTCGTAAGGCACCGCACTGGCGCGCTGCCAATTCTTGGACTTATGATACTTGGGATTACATACGATGAACCTGAAAGAAGAAGAGACAGCTGGATCGGATAAGGTCTATGAGAGAAGATGGGCGATTCTTGCTGTAATGAGTCTGAGTTTGGTCATTGTTATACTTAACAACGTGACCTTGAATGTCGCGCTTCCAGAGCTTTCCAAGGACCTGAAGGCTGACAATACTGACCTTCAGTGGATGATGGATGCCTATGCCCTTATCTTTGGGGGAACTCTTCTGGTTATGGGAGCACTAGGTGATCGTTTTGGTCGTAAGCCAGCTCTCCAACTAGGTTTGATTATTGTGGCCGTGGCTTCTGCAGCCACTGCGATGTATGCTACTACATCTGAACATGTGATTTTTGCACGGGCAGTTATGGGGCTTGGCGCAGCTTTGGTCATGCCCGCGACCCTGTCTGTCGTCGTGGTGGTCTTCCCTGTTGAGGAGCGGGGGAAGGCAGTTGGTATCTGGGCCGCTATGGCTGGTGCCGGTGCTCCAATCGGTCTTTTTGTGGGAGGATGGGCTGTAGAGAATCACGGCTGGGAAATGGTCTTCTGGATCAATGTCCCGGTCATTTTACTAGCACTTATCCTGGGTCTTTTCCTTGTTCCAAATTCAAGGGACAAACAGCAACGTCCTCTGGATGTGATTGGGTCTCTTCTCTCTATCGGAGCCTTGGTGTGTATTCTCTATGCCATCATAGAGGCCCCGAATGCAGGGTGGACAAGTCCTGAGACTCTTGGTGTAGCAGCCTTGGGAATAGCCCTTGCACTGGCTTTCATCAGATGGGAAAGAAGTACTGAATATCCTATACTTCCTATAGATCTCTTTAGTAAGATGGGTTTTACAATGGGACTGGTCGCAATCTCGCTTGCATTCTTTGTAATGTTCTCGTTTATGTTCACTCAGATGCTACATTTTCAGCTTGTCCGGGGACACACCGCCTTGGAGGCAGCTATCCGGTTCCTCCCTCTTCCTCTCGGTTTGATGCCCGCAGCAGCGAACAGCGACAAGTTCGTAGCTAAATTCGGCAGTAACAACGTTGTTGCGACCGGTTTGACTTTAATCACAGCAGGACTGCTGTTATTCACCACGGTCGAGATTGATACTGACTATGTGAGAATTGCGTTGACGTTCTTCCTGCTTGGTCTTGGAATGGGCCTGACAATGGCCCCCTCCACGACTCTGGTCATGGAATCCATCCCAGAGGACAAGGCAGGGGTCGGAAGTGCAACCAATGATGCCAGTAGGGAGATTGGTGGAGCTCTTGGAATAGCTATAGGGGGAAGTGTGTTGAATGAGTATTACCAAAGGAACCTGGTTGTCCCCGAAGGTCTTGATTCCTCTGGCCTAACTGAGTCATTCCCAACAGCAATGCGAATCGGTTTGGAACTGATGGCTGATGGGAATATGCTTGGTGCCGAGCTGATTGCGAACGCGCGCCTAGCCTTCATGGATGGGATGGTGGCATCAGCAATGGTATCTGCTGGTATAGCCTTGATGACTGCAATCCTCGTCAAGCTCTACATGCCAGGCAAGACAGAATAATCTATTCCTAGAAAAATGGTCCGTCCTCCCGGATTTGAACCGGGGACCTGCCGGTAACTGCGGCCTCCCGTACTAACGGGAAAAAGGGAAAGACCCCTACAGCCGGCCGCTCTGGCCAGTCTGAGCTAAGGACGGTATTAGTTGTATTTAGTGACCGCTATTTGTTGCTTCTTCTAATTCTTCCTCGAATTTCTGGGTCTCTAATTCCATATTAGTATATTCTTTTCCATATTCCAGAATTTTAACTATGAAGAATAGACAAAGAATCACCATTAGCACGAGAAGGGCGTAGGAAACATATTCCCATGTTTTTCCTTCCAGCATGAAGGACATGGTCGCTATACCATTCCACAGCCCATGCATCACAACACCAAAAATGTAGGCGATAGGTGCATATCTAGTCAGTGGTTTTTCCATTTGATTAGATAACGCAATTCCATATCCTATAGCTGCAGGACCGACCGCATGCAGGACCGTGGATCCAATGCCCCTTGCAAAGGCGTTGATAGTCCATGCATCAGACCCGTACCAGATTAATATGAATAGTTCATAAAGTAAATTTTCGATCATTGCGAATCCCATTCCACATGCTACACCGTACAATACTCCCTCGTACGGGGTTTTCAATCGTTTCATGACAAAAATCAGTCCTATGGGCTTCAGTAATTCTTCGACTAGGGGAGCTACTAGTGAAACCAGCATTAATTCAGGTCTTCCAAAGGTACCATTTCCTAAGAGGGCATTCGTGTCCACATCTATTATTCTTGCTCCGATATCATTCAGGAGGCTGGCTGGCAGGGTTGAGAACATTCCCCATGCTAGTGCAATCAAAACTAGTCTCTGAGGTTCAGGTGAAGTTATTGTTCTGGAGTAGATGTAACTCACCCATATTAAACCAGGAAATGAGAAGGCTACAATAAAAGCTACAGGAAACAGATAGATGAATGGTCCCCTTTCCCCAAGGGCCACGATTCCGAGTGCCAATGACATTAGAAATCCAAAAAATAATAATCCGGATTTCGGTAGTTGCAATTCTCTTTTCTCGAAAGAGCCTAGTTTTAGCTCTAATTCCTTGGGTATTGATTCATCCCCTTTCCAATCTAGGTTTCCCTCTAGGTCAGCTTTGTCATAGTGAACCTTCCCCGTTTTTCTACTGAATTGTCCCGGGTAGTTTGGTTTGTAGATGGAGGATTCGGAATCATCAGTCTCGTCTCTAATTTCTCGAGCATAGGGCCGGTTATTGATTGAGAGATATCTTATTGGGGCTGGCATCTTCTGTAGTATTGCAGCGATAATTAGAAAACCCGCGATTATTAAGATTATTACAAGAAGCCCCAAGAAGGGAATCTCAGGAAGTGTCATTGGCCTTCCATCATCCATTGAAATTGGGCCTGCGATGTACAGGTACCCCAACTGCCCGCCCATGATGAGCAGCATATTGGCAATTATCAATCCATAAATTCTGAATATTGCCCTATATTTCACAAATGGCTATGCACCCCTATCGTTAAGGCAGTTCCCTTATCGATGAGATACATTTTTGTTTTGTGATTTCAGTTATAGCCTCAGCGTCTCCCTTTCCGTTGTATCCTGCAGCCCCTGGATGTCCTCCAGCTGAACCACCATTCACATCCTCTACAGATTCTAGGACTGTGGTAAGGTTAAATCCCTTCGAGACAATATGGTTAGATGCTCTGGTAGATAATCTCATCTCACCTTTTTTGTTTCCAGAGGCAACTATCGCCACATCAGCTCCCAGAACAATTAACAATCTCGCTGATCCTGATTCAAATGAACCTACTTGACTGGTCGCAATTATCCATTTCCCCTCCTGTAGCCATTTCATTCTTTGCGCAGCCTTGAGGAACATGGTTTTCTGGGCTAGCGGGCGTTCTCGATCCAGAATGTTGATAATTTCTTGTGGATTTGCTCCTGCATTACACAATTCGCTTGCAACATTGAAGGTTTCATTGTTCGCATGTCTGAACTGTCCAGTATCAGTATAAATTGCAGAAAGTAGTACCGTAGCACAGGTTTTGCTAATTTCCAATTTCATCTCTTTCATCAAGAGGAATATTATCTCAGCCGTGCTTGTTTTCTGAGGTTGGTGGATAATTTCCGTACCTTTTGGCCATCCTGTGATTTTGCCATGATGATCAATGACAACAACCTGTTTCGCTTTAGGAACTGGCCCACAATGTTCTGGATTGGGACTATCCAGAGCGATTACAGTCCCATCCCATTCTGTAGGAGGTTTGGGTAGTATATCATCGGCTGTGATTTTAGCAATATTCTGGCCCGAAACACTTATTCCATCTGATGCACAGATAGTCGCATCACGGAATACAGTCTTCAAAGCGATAGCCGAGGCTACGGAATCTACATCGGCGTGATGGTGTACCAATAACAGTAAATCATCTTTAAACGCCTTCTTGATTTCTTCATTCAGGAGCATTTTGACCACTCGTTTCCTGAACACTTTGGACTACTGGAGCCAATTTCTTCTGCATTTCTACAAGTTCACCATTGATTTTCTCAATCTGGTTCTTGAGGCTTTTATTTCGGATTTCCATGGTCTCTTTTTCTTCTTCAAGTTCTTTTCTCAACTTGTCAATATCTTCCACTTTCTTCATGATAGAGCCTATCGCGCGGTAAAGAATCGTGTCCTTTCCAGCATCCTTGATTTCCTCGACAGTCCTTTCAGTCTCCCTGATTGACATATCAATTTGTGAAGCTTGCTGCGAAAGAGCCTGAACTTGTTGTTGCATTTGCTGGAAGAGATTTAACTTCTCCTGAACGTTTTCAGGCGTGATCTCACTCATTCGCCGTCACTCCTTGAGCGCAATAAGCCCAACCCAGAAAAGAATTTAGAGCAGCCCTCAGGCTGGTCAGATCCTCAGCTTCCAGTTCAATCTTTAATTTTTCTCCAGCTTGCCATACTTTGACATCTACCTTTGGTAATCCAGCCTTTGCCTCTTCTTTCAGGGCCTTAGCGATAGCTTCGGTGTCTATTCCGGTTTTCAAGCTCACTTGAGCTTTCATCAGTCAGAGATAACGGTTTTCTTGGTGGAAGGTCTTATCTTGTAAAAGATCTTCTCACCACAAACACGGCATGTAAGACCGAGAACTTCCAAGTCCATGTCCAATTTTGTACCACAAGAAGCACATTTGTAGTTAACCATTTTACTCCACCTTTGTGGGATAATAGGCCCCACTTGCGAATTGATAATCACAACTATTACATTTGAATATTCCTGTAGAAACGCGTTTAACATTTATCTTGGAGCATGATGGGCATTCGTGCTTTTGCCTCTGCTTCTTCTCAACGCTACCGACCCTTCTTCTAACCGATACTCCGTATCTTGGCCCGAATCGGCCCGTGCTTCCGACTTTTTTTGTCCCTTGACTCATCCTTGGATACCTTTTAGAGCCTCACGTAAAACGTTATCGCTCGCTCTAGCGGTCTTGACAGCTTCCCTAATCTCGGCATCTGTAAATGCCCCATTCATACCTTTTTGTGCAGCTCTCAAGTTTCCATTTTCATCATGAGCTACAGTAAATCTGGCACTCATGACCCCTTCCTCATCAGAAGTCGGATCCAGGATTACCGAGTCACCAAGTTTTCCAAAAGTACATGAAATCGGCCAGCAAGTTACAGGTAAATCTACATCTTTATCGGCTACACCGTGTTGTACATTTGGAATTTTAGCGTTCGAGAGTGCAGCTGCGGCAGCTAAGGTACAACAGTCAAACAGGTTGCCACCATTGTCTAGAATATGAAGATCAATAAAGACCGTCCAGACCTTTTCACCATGCTCAATACATAGACCTTCAAAGTCAATCATCCTTGATTCCCTTATACCTCTATCAACAACCCTAGATAGTTCAATAGATTGTTCTCTGGGGGGTCCGGGATCAAAAGATTGGTCTGCCAACGGAGCTAATTCGGTGGAGGTCATCATAGTTCCACTTCCTGGTGAATCACCATAGGGCGTCCCAATCAGCATTTTTATTCCACAAAGTACTTTAGTATTACCAAGATGGACCATCGCAGATCCCTCGGCAGTGTTAAGCATTCCAGTTTCAATCGTAACTTTCCTGAATTCGTTAATGCCACGTCCGTCCGCTCTTTTCCCCTCCTTGGCCAAAGATTCCATGTGGCCTTTCATGAGGTTTGAAACGCTATCGTTACTCATGCACTACCTCCATATTTGTTTTCCAATGCAAGTCTCATTTTCTTGTACAGATCCATACATCCACTCGTTGCTAAATCCAGAGCCTGCTCAAATTCGTCAGGCGTCAAGTGCCCATCAAGTTGTAACAGTACAACTTCACCGGTACTTGGGATTATCGCCAGAGGCAAGTCCGCTTGACCATAGTTATCTTCTTCTTTATTCAAATCAAGAACAACTACGTCATTAACTTTTCCTGAAGCACAAGCGGGAATCATATCCCTCATAGGTATTCCAGCATCAGCCAATGCCACAGATGCTGCAGTCATCGCAGCACATCTTGTTCCAGCATGGGCTTCAACAACTTGCATGTCTACTCTGATTGAAGCCTTTGGAAATTCTTCAACCATCACTACTTTCTCAAAAGCTTGAGATGCAATGTAAGAGATTTCCGACGAACGCCGGTCATAACCTGGTCTTTTTCTATCGTTTACGCTAAAAGGAGCCATAGTGTACCTAGCTTGTACTATTGCCCTGTCAGCTTTCTGTTTGTGTCTGGGGTGACATTCCATAGGCCCGAAGACTCCAGCATAGACTTTGTTATTTCCCCATTCGAGGTAACAAGATCCATTAGCATTGTCTAAGACACCTGCAACTATCTTTACTTCTCTCAATTCGTCTGCTTTTCTTCCATCCAGTCGAACCCCGTCCTTTATCAATTCCATATCAGTTTGGCCAGCCATTTTATTTCTCCAATAATTTCTCTATTTTTTTAGTCAATCCCTTCGAATTAGCTTCATTATCAATCATTTCAATTGCCTTCTGGACAGTTGCAATATCATTTCCTTTTCCATCAATCCAGATATGTCCGTTCTGCCCTATCAAGATCCGGGTCTGAGTCTTTTCACGGATAGCAGTGATCATCGAACCTTGCTTTCCGATTACCCTAGGAACGTTTGTAGGTCCAATCTTTACGATAGTACCTGAGTATAATTTTCTACAATCATCCTTCTTCAGACTAATCTGGTGTGTACCAGCTGCGTCCACCATAAACACTTCAGCCCAGATTGCATCCCCAATTGTCAGAAATCTAGCAGTATCTCCGAATGGTACTTTCCATCCAGATTCACTGTGGTGTAGGGTAGAGTTGAATGAGGCCCCAATGTCCATTCTCCAGACCGAGGGTCCGGTTTCAACACATATGGCTACAATTTTATCGCCTACCTTGGGGGTGTATCCTCCAGTTATAGCATTCACATTCATATATCCTGATTGGTCACTTGAATAACCTAAAACGGATGCGTGCACTCTGCCATCACGTCTGAATATCCCGCGCCCTGGTTTACTTTTAGTCTCCAGTAAATCACCTGGCAAAACCAGTTTTCTAGAGCTCACACTATCTGATTTATCACTTGATTCTTTGCCCATCGTGAAACATCCTTTTTTTCCTTCTAATACAATCCTTCGCAAACTCAGGTCTATTTGAAGATTTCTTCGAGATCTAGAGAACTTTTGTTTCGGCAGTACCTTTAGTTATGGATCCCAAAAGGTTCTCTAATTGGTTATATGATGCAGCAGACATTTCCATAATGCCAACCCAACTGCCATCCTTCTGGTACTCTTCGTTTTCGATTTTTCCGATTCCGGACAATTGCCCGTAACATTTGCCGACATGTACAGCTTGTATTTTCACCGCAACCTTGATTTTTTCGAACGAGATGGGTATCAATGCTTTTATGCTTTTGAAAATGTCTTCTACTTGTTTTTCTACAGTTTCCATAGGATCTACTGAATACCGGACTTCCTCAATCGCATTTTCTATTCGTTGTGGAGGGTGTGCACCTCCCGTTTGCGGATTCATTGCATTAGCGACAATATGTGCGACAATCTGTTTCCTCTTTTGTTCAACCATTTCCTTTCTCTGCTGAGATGTCAGTTGTATTGTACCTTCATCTAGTATTATTTTGTATATTTTTATCAAATCCAGCGATTCAAAAGTATTGTTAACCAGAATATCGGGTGCTCTCTCACCTTTAGAACTATCACTCCAGATACCATCAGCTGCGATGGCATCTTCCCAGTCAATATCACCCCCTTCATTATATTCCTGCGCAGCTTTGGGATCCACAAGGATCTCGAACCGGTTACCCCCCGTTTCGAATCTAGCAATAACCGAGTCCTCAAGTGATACCATTACTTGACTTTCTTTACTGCCTTACCTACTTCCTCAGAACTTAGTGTGTGAAATTCCCTTTCAGGATTTATGACTGCGATTTCAACAACTTCTGATTTGAGATTATTCTCGTTAGCTGCTGAAAGGGCCGTTAGACCCAGATTAACGGCTTGAGTCTGTGTCATATTATCCTTGAAGTCTTTTTCAAACACTTCCATGACCTCGTTTCTTCCAGCCCCGATTCCGCCTGCTTTGTAGGCCATCATAGCTCCTGAAGGATCGGTTTCATAGAGATGAGGTCCAGACGCATCAATTCCTGCCATTAACATTGCCGTACCGAATGGCCTTACTCCTCCGTATTGAGTATAACTTTGTTTAAAATCACAAATTTTCTTGACTAGCGTTTCAACAGCCAAGTCCTCACTGTAGTTGAAAGCGTTAACCTGACATTCAATCCGGGCCCGATCGACCAGGGCTCTTGCATCGGCTACTAAGCCTGAAGTTGCACAACCGATGTGTGAGTCAATCTTGAAAATTTTCTCTATACTTTTGGGTTCGATTAGTTTCGAACTCAGCCTTTTGTCTACGATTAGGACAACTCCATCCTTGAACTTGACACCGACTGTGGTTGTCCCTCTTTTTACCGCTTCTCTGGCATATTCGACCTGAAATAGTCTCCCGTCTGGAGAAAATACTGTTATAGCCCGGTCATAGGCCATGTGTCCTGCTTGCATTAAAAATCCCTGATTGCCACGGTCTCAGATGGTAAAAAAGGGTATCGGTAGCTAGCGTAATTATTAAACGTCCAGTATTTAGCATGCCGTGCGCAAAGCGTTGATTATAGCTATCTTGATGCTCATACCGGGTTGTTTGGATACAACTCCGGAAGAGATTTCCGGTGTTCAGATTCAGCTTCCCATAGGGTCCATAATAGAGGGAGATACAGTGTCCTTAATGGCGTCTGGCCAGAAGCCGGCCGGAGCAAAATATCTTTGGGACTTTGGAGACGATTCCGGAGGCACCGGAGAAAATGTACAACATATTTTTGTTGATGAGGGCCCGTACACTATAGTTCTAACAGTTGTAGATGAAAAGGGGCGTATTGGTACAGCTAGCGAGAATATTGAAATCTTGCATCGCAATGAATTTCCAGTCGCCAGCCTAGATTCAACTTATGGTGGTGAAGGTCAGAATATCAAGGTCAACAGTCTCGTATTCTTTGACGGGGGCTCATCAAGCGATCCGGATGGTGACGTCCTATCTTTTGAATGGGATTTCGGAGATGGTAACACAGGTGAGGGCATACGTCCCAATCATTTTTACGATACAGTTGGTAATTTTACAGTGACCTTAGTTGTCAGCGATAGTGGTAATCTTTCCAGTTCGGACCAAATTTGGGTTCTGGTTTCAATTAGGACCTTTAGCATAGCTTTCACAGAACATACAATCACAATTCCTGATCTTCTAGGATATACTGAAGAACAGGATGAGACTATAGAGCAACACACATATCCTTACAATCTGACAAGTGTTTCATACAATCTACAATGGGTTGAGGATGAGGAATTAGATGCCAACAATGACCTTATTGATTATCCAGATAATTTCACATTATACGTCCAAACGAATTATCTTCTCAACAAGACGATTTCTGGCACCTCTGGAGATATTTCATTGAATTTTGAGGCCCTGAGTAATCTCCCCACCAATATTGTAATGTCAATGCAATCTGCTTTGGAAGTGTCAGATTATCTTTTCCAGAATGGATATACAAGCGCCAAGGGGCAAGGCCCTTGGGAGACATCGATAATTTGCAATGAGGCAAGTTCCATAACTGATTTAGGGTTGAACAGTTTTCTTGATACGGATGATGGTAACGATTGGTTCCTTAATGTGGAGTATCACTATTATTCTGCAACAATAACTGAGATTTAGTCAGCATCTTCTTCGATTAGGCCGAGTTGTGAGGCCAAGTAGGCTAATGTGTCGTCAGCAGATTTATAGTCGAGCCCACCTTTTTCCTTGGCCATTTTAAGCGGACCATAGGCGCTCTTGACCGCGCCTTCAAGGTTTTCGGGATTCCTTTTAAGAGCAAGATGATAATTGCAAATTGCAAGGTTGTGCCAGGCCCTTGGCTCTTCGGGATCAACTTCCGTTGCCCGTTTGTAGTGTTCCTCGGCCCGCTCAAGCCTTTTCTCGATCCAGGCTGCATTTCCCAGTCTCAGATAATTCTTCACATCCCCTTTTTTGATCTTGGAAGCAAATTCTCTGAATTCCCCTCCTTCAGTTCTATAATTATTCTCATTGTAATGGCTATTTGTCACAGGACTGCGGCTAATACTTTCAGAGCCACTGGACAAGATTCCAGTTGTATCTGGGATTGGTTCGTCGAACATTCCAACACCAAACATAGGTTCGAATTCTTCCACTGATTCGCGATTCTCATTTTGAAGAGGGGTTTTTTCAATTGGCCCCCTTTCAGAACTATCTTTGATAGCGATGGGTCTGGCCATAGGATTCATTCGAAATCCCCTAATCCTATTTCCAAATCCAGCTACAGCAAGGTCCATTTGTTTTGAGGTACCGACACAAGTAACTTCTCCTTCGGCCTCGAATTTTTCTAGCAACTCGCCTGAACTTGAAAGGTGATACACATTACCATCATGTGATCCTGCTAGGACTCCACCGTTATGGAGGGGTACTACAGCCCTCACATAGCCACCGGTTGTAAAATTCCATGAGTCGTTGCCATGTTTGTCCAGACATTGGACATTGCAGTCCCATCCACCCACGAATATCGTTTCGCCATCATTTCCTACGGAAACATCCCACAGGGAATCACTTCTCTGCTTTTCCCATAATAGGCCGCCATCGCCGTCTAGGCCGTAAAGGAATTCATCACCACAGCCGACAACTAGTGAACCGTTTCTTGAGATACTTACACCTACCATCGCCCTGTTCGTGATATGTTCCCATAGTTGTAACCCGCTCTCGGTGTACAGAGATATGGAATCACCAGTTCCCACCACTATGAATTGTCCATCCGGATCTACAGACATGGACCAAATTGACTTGCCTATAGTCTGTTCCCATTCCACGTTGCCTAGCGAATTGAACATTCGGAGTTTGCAGTCCTTGCCACCACAGACAACTTTGTTTCCGCTTCCCAGAATTGCTAATCCATGTACCCCCTCATCAACTTCTTTCTCCCAATTCTGGTTCCCACCCCGATCCGCTAGGGTCAGTCTTCCATTACGGTCCCCAGCTGCTATTTTGGTACCATCCTCTGAACATGTAACACATATCACAGGGCCTTGAAGCATCATGTCAAAAATTGATTCCGGGGTCATGCGTTGAACTTGGCAATGGGCGTTATATTTATCGGTTATTCCAGTTTAAGTTCTAACAAATAAATTTATATAAAGAGCGATTGTAGTAACACACTGACTTTGATGCAGTTTTGGTACCTTCACCAGAGCCCAAGTTTAGGTCACTCGCAAATTGGTGTATAAAATGATAAGCAAACGCATTGCATTCGTGTCCGCTATTAGTTTTGCCGTATTGGCATTGTTTGTAATTTCCAGTGCAGAGGCTGCGCCTCCGGTACTTAATAATCCATTTATGGATCCTGCCGACTCTAGAGTAGATGGCAGTCAGCCCATGTCATTTGGTGTTGAATACAACGATACGGAGGGCGATTTTCCGATTTCATTTATAGTCTATTTCGATGGGGTCAGCACTGAAGCAAATATGGAATGTCATAATAGCGGCTGTATAGATCTTACTAATCCTAATGGAACTTGGACTGTCGTAGATACGACTCAACCTTTGGCCAACACCCTGGTCGAGAATGTTGGGAGTGATAAGATTAGTTATAATTTCGTCGCAGTTACTTCTGGTGAGGATAATGCCTGTTATCTTTCGTGCGACGCATGGGTCGATTCCAACGTTAGGGTAAATACAATCCCTGTCCTTACGGACAATGCCACGGTCACTGGTGGTGGAATGCCGGAGGACACATACACCTTGAGCATAACCTACACTGATGAAGATGGGCACGCGGGAGCGATTAGTGCGACCGTCTGTGAGACATCTAATGCATCGAATTGTGATGCCACTCTAAGTCTTTTAAAATCGTCAGGAGATGAAACAACTGGAGCAGTTTACTCTACAGACTTCGAAACCAGTCTTGGTGGTGCACTTACAGTCACAGTTTCAGGTGGAGACACGTTTGACAGCGCAGATTCGAGAACTACAACTTTCTCTGTTGATACCGAAACGCCATGGCTGAAGAATCCTTCAGTTTCACCAACCAGTACTGGGGTGGCAGGTAACGTTTCATTTTCGGTTGTCTACTGTGTTTTTGATGCAGATATGGGGACTCCAACTGTGCAGGTTACAGTAGGTTCCGCAAGCGCTCAGGCTATGTCTGCAGGGGCTAACAATTCAGACTGTAAGAATGGTGTTGACTATTCTCTGACGACTACAGTTGCTTGGGCAGCTGCAGCCCAGTCAGTTACCTTCTCAGCTTCTGATGATGCAGAGAGCGCAGCAGATGTCGACGGCTCTCCGGTTACTATAAACGACGCACCCACACTTAGTGCTGGCAGCGCCGAAAGAGATGCCGACAATTTCATTCTTAATGTTTCAGCAGCCGATATCAATTCGGACGATGGCGACTCATTATCCGTTTTCGCAACCATTGAATTTGATACGGAGAGGGCCATGTCTTGCGATGGTGACGGGAATTGTACGGTCACAGTTGCAGAGGCTGACATTATCTCTCAGAGAGGTGGCACACGTTCTGTAACTTTCCGTGTTCAGGATTCACACACAGTTAGTACGGGCGGCGATTTCGGCAATTCAATAGATGTGACAAGGACCAGTAGTTTCATTCTAAGTGGTCCAGGTGATCAAACCCCACAGCCAGGTTCAAGCGATTACACGTTTACCGTTGAGAACAATGGTAACTCTGAGGATACCTTCAGTATTTCAGCTAGTAGTCTGAACAACTGGGTTAGTGCTTCTTCTGATCCTTCTGTGACAGTAGCATATGATAGCTCAGAAACTTTTACCATAACTATGGATGTTCCCCATGTTGCAGCAGGTACAACTGATTCTTGGTCAGTTGATGTTACTGCTGGAAATAACGGTACACAGACCAGTAATGATGGAGGTACTACTACAGTTGCTGTTGTTTCTGGACATACAGTGACTATTGCGGATTCATCAAGTAATGCAGATCCCGGGGCCACAGCCACATACTACTTCACGATCACCAACACAGGTAATGCGGACGCTCCGTTCAGTTATACTACTACTGGAAGTCCAGCTACAGGTTCCACGACTTTGGGAATGGGCGACTCTGAGACTGTAGCAGTTTCTCATACAATTGGCTTTGCTTCCGCAGCTGGTGATCAGTCCACAGTGACTTTTACTTCAGGTTCGGAGAGTGCTACAGCAACAACTACGACTAATCAGATTTACGGAGTGACCATCTCCTTGCAGTCTACTACGGACAATGGTGGGATTTCTCCTGGAGAGACGTTTGATGCAGTATACACAGTTACTAACACTGGTAATGGAGCAGATGCTGTAACTGTTGATTTCAATGCAGACTGGTTGACTGGAGCTAGTGGCACAACCCACAATCTAGCAGGATTTGGCGGCACAGGTACGGCCACTGCAACATTGACGGCTCCTAGCAATGCAGCTAGTGACTCCAGTTCATCGATTACAGCCTTTGCTACAGGTTCTGGTTCTTCAGGTGATTCGGGCCCTACATCCCTAGATGTCGCCTCCAATTCACGTTCAGTTTCCCTTAGCTCCAGTGTTTCTTCCTATACAATAAATCAGGGTTCATCGGGCACTGGAACCGTGACCGTTACGAATGGTGGTGTAGCA